>Ga0210384_10000181_pt1 | contig 95343 bp, 87 predicted proteins | sample IncBWH2MmetaG_FD_160574 | JGI IMG/M metagenome (GOLD analysis project Ga0210384, IMG submission 160574) | Forest soil microbial communities from Barre Woods Harvard Forest LTER site, Petersham, Massachusetts, United States - Inc-BW-H-2-M | ecosystem: Environmental > Terrestrial > Soil >... | reverse complement strand
ACAAGGCCAAGTACCCGAAATATGCCGCTGGCCAGGCCTGCAGCAGCTGCGCGCTGTACCAGGGCAAGGCCGGCGACGCCTCGGGCCCGTGCCCGCTGTACGCCGGCAAGGCCGTGACGGCCAAGGGCTGGTGCAGCGCCTGGGTGAAGAAGGCCTGAGCTTCCCTTTCCGGAAACGAGGACGGGCCCCGCGGGGCCCGCCTTCGTTGGCGCGCCAGGTTCAGTGGTCGGTGTGCAGGTAGCTGGCGGTCTTGGGCAGGCGCAGGCTGGCCAGGAACACGATGGCCATCATCACCGTGACGTACCAGAAGAAGCTGGACTCGATCTTCATGTCCTTCAGCTGCAGTGCCACGTACTCGGCCGAGCCTCCGAAGATCGCGTTGGAGATCGCGTAGCCCACGCCCACGCCCAGCGCGCGCACCTGGGCCGGGAACATCTCGGCCTTCACGATGGCCGACACCGAGGTGTACAGGCTCACGATGGCCAGCGCCACGCAGATCAGCACGCCGGCCATCACCGGGCTGGAGGCGCTGCCGATGGCGGTCATCAGCGGCACCGTGGACAGGGTGCCCAGCGCGCCGAACAGCATCATCGAATTGCGGCGGCCGATGCGGTCGGACAGCGCGCCGAAGATCGGCTGCATGCACATGTAGGCGAACAGCGTCGCCAGCGAGATGTTGGTGGCGGTGGTCTTGGGCATGTGCGCCGTGGCGATCAGGTACTTCTGCATGTAAGTGGTGTACGTGTAGAAGATCAGCGAGCCGCCGGCGGTGTAGCCCAGCACCGTGAGGAAGGCCGCGCGGTGGTCGCGCCAGATGACGGCGAAGCTGCCCGCCTCGTGGCTCTGCAGGTCCTTCTCGGAGGCCGTCTCGTGCAGCGTGCGGCGCAACAGCATCGCGACGACCGCGGTGACGGCGCCGATGAGGAACGGGATGCGCCAGCCCCAGGCCTTGAGCGCGGGCTCGTCCAGGAACTGCTGCAGCAGGAAGATGACCAGTACCGCGAGCAACTGGCCGCCGATCAGCGTGACGTACTGGAACGACGAGAAGAAGCCGCGCTGGCCGCGCAGCGCCACCTCGCTGAGGTAGGTGGCGGTGGCGCCGTACTCGCCGCCCACCGACAGGCCCTGCACCATGCGCGCGAGCAGCAGCAGCAGCGGCGCAAGAACGCCGATCTGCGAATAGGTGGGCAGCACCGCGATGAGCAGCGAGCCGCCGCACATCATGACCACCGAGATCACCAGCGAGGTCTTGCGGCCGCGGCGGTCGGCGATCTTGCCGAACATCCAGCCGCCGATCGGCCGCATCAGGAAGCCGATCGCGAAGACGGCGGCGGCCTGCAGCAGTTGCACCGTGTCGTCCGACTTCGGGAAGAACGACGGCGCGAAGTAGATCGACGTGAACGCGTACACGTAGAAGTCGAACCACTCCACCAGGTTGCCCGACGAGGCCGCCATGATCGCGAAGACGCGGCGTCGCTTCTCCTCGAACGAATAGTGGCCGATGGTTCCGCTCGCGGCTGCATCCATGCGCTTGTCTCCGTCGCTGTTGTAGCGGGCATTCTGTCCCGATCGCGGCGTTCCTGCTCGGCCTCGCGATGAGGGATTCTGCGTACAGCCTGCCGAGTGTGCGGCGCGGGTGGGCGTGGTACCTTTGCGGCCGGATATCCGAGACATGCGGCCCCCGATGCCGCGCCTGCCCGAGACCATGGCCACCACGCGCTGCCTCGTCGTCGACGACGACCCCGAACTGCTGCAATCCGTCTGCGACTATCTGCGCCGCTTCGGCCTCGAGGTGGTGGCCGCCGCGAGCGCCGCGCAGATGCGCTCCTGCCTGTCGCAGGGCGGGGTCGACGTGGTGGTGCTCGACGTGATGCTGCCCGATGGCGACGGCCTGTCGATCTGCGCCGCGCTGCGCCAGCGGCCCGAGACGGCCAACCTGCCGGTGATCATGCTCACGGCGCAGGGCGATCCGCACAGCCGCGTGCTGGGGCTGGAGCTGGGCGCCGACGACTACGTGTCCAAGCCCTTCGAGCCGCGCGAGCTGGTGGCGCGCATCAAGGCGGTGCTGCGCCGCCGCTCCGCGCCGGGCGCCGAGCGCGGTGGCGACGGCAGCGTGGAATTCGCCGGCTGGCGCTTCGACCGCCTCAAGCGCCAGCTGGTGTCGCCGCAGCAGGTGGTCGTGCCGCTGTCCAGCGCCGAATACCGCCTGCTCAGCGCTTTCGTGGAGCGCCCGCGCCGCGTGCTCACGCGCGACCAGCTGCTCGACGCGACCCGCGGCCAGGGCGTGGTGGTGGCCGATCGCGCGATCGACCTCGCGGTGTCGCGCCTGCGCCAGAAGCTGTCGGCCGCGCAGGGCGGCGAGCAGCTGATCTGCACGATCCGCGGCGAGGGCTACATCTTCGACGCCGAGGTCAGATAGCCTTCTTCAACTCGATCGTCGCCCGCAACCCGCCCTCGGCGCGGTTGGCCAGCGACAGCGTGCCGCCCTGGCGGCCGATCAGGTCGCGCGCGATGTACAGGCCCAGGCCGCTGCCGCCGGTGAGGCGGTTGCGCGAGGTGTCGAGCCGGTAGAACGGCTTCATCACCGCCTCCAGCTGCGCCTCGGGAATGCCGGGCCCGTCGTCCTCGATCACGATGTGGATCGCGTCGCCCTGCGGCTGCACGCTGACCTGCGCGCGCTTGCCGTAGCGCAGCGCGTTGTTGACGAGGTTGGAGACGACCCGGCGCAGGCCCGCGGCCTGCACCCGGGCCGGCGCGGGCTCGCCGCGCACGCCCACCGGCTGGCCCAGGTCGGCCAGGTCGTCGACGATCGCCTGCACCAGCGCGTGGACGTCGGTGGTCTCGCTCGGCTCCTCGTGCGCGCCGGCGCCGCGGAAGACCTCCAGCGCGGACTCGATCAGGTCGTCCATCTCGTGGATGTCGGCGATGGAGCGCGCCGTGAGCGGATCGCCCTCGCTCGCCTCGAGCCGCATGCGGATGCGCGTGAGCGGCGTGCGCAGGTCGTGCGAGATCGCCGCCACCAGCAGCGCGCGCGAGTTCACCTGGTCGCTGAGCTGGCGCGACATCTCGTTGAACACGTGCGCCGCCTCGCGCACCTCCACCGTGCCCGCGCGCTCGTCCACGGGCGGCGGCGACTCGTTGCGCGCGAGCGACTGCCCCAGCGTGCGCGAGGCGGCCTGCAGCCGGCGCATCGGCGCCGACAGCCAGCGCGCGCCCAGCCAGGCGGCCAGGCCGATGATCAGCAGGCGGATGCCGTAGTCCAGCACGGCCATAGCCGTCGACAGGCCCATGCCCTGCGATGCGTCGGCCGGGCCGCCGGGGCTGGAAAACGGTGGCGGTCCGCCGAAACCGCCGCCGGGGTCGCGCATGTCGCCCGGACCACCGGGCCCGCCGCTCCGGCCGGGCGGTCCGCCGTCGCCCTGGCGCGGGCCAGGCATGCCCGGCCCTTCCGGGCGCGGGCTCGCGGGCTGGCTCGCGGGACTCGCGCGTTGCCCGAACGGCAGCGGCGGCAGCGACGGGAAGGTCGGCATGCGCCCGCCGACGCCGCCCGGCATGTTGCGCGTGACGACCAGGAACGCGACCGCGTGGCTGATCACCAGCGCGAGCCACATCAGCGCGAACAGCCGCTTGAACAGCGTGTCCGCCAGCAACGCCCTCACGCGCCTGCCCACGATCGAGATCCATCCTGCCATGCGCCCATTCTGCGGCAGGCGCGTTTCCGCATTTTCAGACGGAGATCCCCACCTGCAGCGACACCGCGTAGCCGTCGGTCACGTTGCCGGTGACGGTGGCCATCTCGGTGGACGTGCCGTCCGAGAACACGTTGTCGGTGGCGAAGCTGATCTGCGCGAAGTTGGTCACGCTGGCGCTGTAGCCCGAGGCCGTGGTGTAGACGGTGGTGCAGACGTCCGTGGGGAACGCGAGCTGCGTGGTCTTCAGCTTGCTGGCGTACGAGGTGGCGGTGGCGGTGCTGCGGTACACCTCGATGTGGATGTGCGGCATGCGGCCGGAGTAGCAGCCGGGGAAGATCGTGGTGAAGGTGGCCACGCCGCCGGCGTCGGTGGCCTGCACGCCGCGCAGCCAGTTCTGGTCGGTGGCGCCGTACAGCGAGTACTCGCCCTCGCGGCTGCAGTGCCACACGTAGACGGCGTAGCCCGAGAGGTCGGCGCAGCTGTCGTTGGTGTCGACCAGCGTGAGCGTCAGCGTGGCCGGCACGCCTCCCGCGGTGCCCGACATCGAGCCGAAGCTGGAGCGGATGTCGCTGCGCACGATGCCCGACAGCGCCAACGCGTTCGACACCGTGCCGTTGATCGTGTTGGAGCCGTCGGCCGGATACGGGCCCTCGGTCTCCTCGGCGGTCACGGCACAGGTGCCGGTCGACGTCGATCCGCTCGAGCCGGACGAACTCGACGAGCTGCCGGAGTCGCCGGAGGCCGCGCCGCCGCCGCAGCCCCAGGCCGCGAGCGCCGTGGTGGCGGCCAGCCCGGCGGCGCCGAGCAGCACGCGCCGGCGTCCGAGGGTGTCGAGGTCGTGGGCGAGGCCCTTGTCGTGATCGTCCATGGCTTGTCCTTGAAATGAGCGGGCCGCAGCGCAAGGCTTGCGCAGGCCATTGGACGAAGCGGACGTGTCGTGGATTTAGTCGCTTGGTGTCGGACCGGACATACGGTTGCTCAGGCGCCGGCCAGCTCGCCGGTGCGCGCCTGGCCGATCAGCCGGAGCAACTGGGCGGGGTCCACCGGCTTGGTCATGTGGTGGTCGAACCCGGCCGCCAGCGCCTGGCTGCGGTCGGCGTCCTGGCCCCAGCCGGTGATGGCCACCAGCGTGGGCAGGCCGCCGTCCTCGCGGGCGCGGATCTCGGTGGCCACCTCGTTGCCGGTGCGGTAGGGCATGCCGATGTCGAGCAGGCAGACCTGCGGCCGCACGCGGTCGTAGGCGGCCAGCGCGTCGGCGCCGTCGTAGGCCAGCGTCACCTGGTGGCCCTCGAGCTCCAGCAGCGCGGCCAGGCTCTCGGCGGCGTCGCGGTTGTCGTCGGCCACCAGGATGCGGCGGGCCGACGCGGCGCGCGGCTCGCGCCCGTCGCCGGCCGCCGGCGCCGGCTCGGGCATGTCGCCACGCGGCAGCCGCACCGTGAACACGCTGCCGCGGCCACCGCCCTCGCTGCGCACGGCTATCGTGCCGCCATGCAGCTCCACCAGGCCCTTGGAGAGCGCCAGTCCGATGCCCAGGCCGCTGGCGCGGTCGCCTGTGCCGCGCAGCTGCGTGAACATGTCGAACACGGCCGGCAACGATTCGGGCGCGATGCCGATGCCGTTGTCGCTGACCTCGATGACCACGTCGTCGCCGTCGAGCGCGGCCACCAGCCGGATGCGGCCGTTCGGGTCGGTGTACTTCGCGGCGTTGGTGAGCAGGTTGGCCACCACCTGCGACACGCGCAGCGGATCGGCCTGCATCAGGACGGGCGCCTGCGGCAGCACCACGTCGAGCTCGTGGTGGCGCGAATCGATCAGCGGATGCGCCGTCTCCACCGCCGCGGCGATCATCTCGGACAGCGCGTTGGCGCCGCGCCGCAGCTCGAGCCGGCCGCGCGTGATGCGCGAGACGTCCAGCAGGTCGTCGAGCAGCAGGGCCATGTGGCGCACCTGGCGCTCGATCACCTCGTGGCTCCAGCGCTTCTGGGCCTCGGTGGCCTGCGGCAGCCGCGAGACGGCGCTGGCCTGGCGGATCGGCGCGAGCGGGTTGCGCAGCTCGTGTGCCAGCGTGGCCAGGAACTCGTCCTTGCGGCGATCGGCCTCCTGCAGCAGGCGCTCATCGTTCTTGCGCATGGTGATGTCGGTGAACCACAGCGCGACGCTGCCGCGCATGGGCGAGGCCACGCAGCGGAACCATTGCTCGATGCCTTCGTGGTGCACCAGCGCCTCGAATTCGCGCGTCTCCGCTTTCTCGACCACCGCCTCGTACTGCCGGAACGATGCGCTGGTCGACCAGCGGGCCGGCAGCACGTCCTGCACGCGCCGGCCGGCGAAGGACTCGGCGGGGCGGTGCAAGGCCTTGGCGGCGGCGGCGTTGACGTAGCTCCACTCGAAGTCGGCGATGCGTCCGCTCGAATGCTCGCGCACCGGCGACAGCACGACGAACGGCACGGCCGACGCGTCGAGCACCGCCTCGAAGCGGCCCTCCGACTCGTGGAACGCGGCCTGGGCGCGCGCCCGCTCGATGAAGGTGGCGGCCTTGCGGGCGCAGATGTCGGCCAGCGTGCGTTCGCGCTCGGTGGGCGCGTGCGGCATGTCCAGGTGGATCGACAGCGCGCCGAGCGTCTCGCCGTCCAGGCCGATCATCGGCGTGGCATGGACGGCGCGAAACCCTTCCTCGCCGGCCAGCGCGCGCAGGCCCGCATCGACGTCGGCCGACTCGATGTCGGCGATGACGGTGCGCTCGCGGCTCGCGCAGCACAGGGCGCAGGCGCCGTCGAGGCCGCTGGTCTGCAGCAGGCGTGCGAGCGCGTCGGGCGTGAAGCCGGTGCTGGCATCGACGCCCAGCGTGCCCGAGCCGGGATCGAACAGCGCGAGCACGCCGCGCCGGGCGCCGTGGAAGTCGGCCAGCGCCACCAGGATGATGTGCAGCTGTTCCGGCAGCGTGCGGGTGTCCAGCAGCCGGCTGCTGAGCTCGTGCAGCCGGTGCAGGTCGGCCACCTGCTGGCCCAGCTCGGCCTGCGTGCGCCCCAGCAGGTCGTCCACCGCGCGGCGCTCGGTGATGTCGATGCAGGCCCCGCGCATGCGCGTGGCGCGCTCGCCCGACCAGACGATGTGCACGCGCAGCATCAGCCAGCGCTCGCGGCCGTCGGGCAGCTTCAGGCGCAGCTCGCGCTCGTAGCCGCTGGCGCGTTCGCGCAGCTTGTGCGCCACCACCGAACGCGCCTCGACCACGGCCTCGGCCGGCATCGCCGCCAGCACGTCTTCCAGCGCCACGGCGCCCCGGCTCGCGTCGACGCGGCACAGCAGCGCGAGCGCCGGCGACAGGTACACCGTGTGCGTGGCCAGGTCGAGGTCGAAGATGCCGATGCCCGTGTCCTCGCCGGCCAGCACCAGGCGCTGCTCGGCGGCGGAGGCGCGCGCGCTCGTCACGCGCAGGCGCGCGCCGAGGGCCGACAGCAGCATGCCGAGGATCGCGTAGATCAGCAGGGAGAGTTCGTCGGTCGGGTCCAGCACCCACCAGCTTCCCGGTGCCCGCAGCCACAGCGTCGCGTTCACCAGGCCGACCACCGTCACGAGGAGGCCGCCGCCGCGGCCGCAGCGCGCGGCCGTGGCCACGATGGCCGGCAGGAAGAACAGGAACGGGATCTTCGTGCCCACCCAGGGACGCACCGACCATTGCAGGGCCACGGCGAGCGCAGCCAGGGCCAGGGCGATGGCCCACCGCTGCAGTCGGCCGACGTCGGTGAAGATGGCGCGCATGGTTGGCGGGCAGCGTGTCCGGTGACGATGCGAAGCTGCAAGGGTAATGGATGACGGGCCGGGCCCGCTCGCTCGGGCCCGAATATGGCTGACGGATCGGGAAATCCCCAGGACGCCGTCCGTGTTCCACCGTCCAGCATCCGGCTTCGTCAAGTCCCGCCATGCCCCCCTCCCGAGGGAGCGCCGGCGCCGGGCACGGATGGCACAATTTCGCGAAGCTTTCATGCCTTGCCCCGACCGGGGCGACCCACTGGAGAAGTGTTCCGATGACAAGAATCGCCAAGACGTCCGCGGCCCTGGCCGCCGCAGTGCCCTTCGTCCTGATGGCGGGTGCCGCCGCGGCCGCCACCCCGAACATCGAGAAGTGCGGCCACAAGCTGGGCGTGATGGCCGTGGCCGAGCCGCACGGCGGCTGGAGCTACCTGTCGGCCTACCAGCTCGGTTCGCCGGAACAGCTGCTGCGCATGATGGTGCAGGACTCGGGCTGCTTCGATGTCGTCGAGCGCGGCGTGGCGATGCAGAACATCCAGCAGGAGCGCTCGCTGGCCGAGGGCGGCGAGCTGCGCGGCGAGTCCAACGTCGGCAAGGGCCAGATGCAGGCCGCCGACTTCGTCATGACGCCCGCGGTGCAGATCGCCGCCAACAACACCGGCGGCGTCGGCGGCGCGCTGGCCGGCGGCCTCATGAACCGCTTCGGCCTGGGCGGCATCACCGGCGGCCTGAAGTTCAAGGAGGCATCCACCAGCCTGGTGATCGCCGATGTGCGCTCCAGCATCCAGGTGGCCTCGGCCGAAGGCAAGGCCACCAAGACCGACTTCGACATCGGCGGCTGGGGCTGGACAGGCGCCGCGTTCGGCGCGGCCAACGGCTACACCAACACGCCCGAGGGCAAGGTCATCGCGGCCAGCCTGCTCGACAACTGGAACAACATCGTGCGCACGATCCGCGACAACCCGTCGCTCGTCAAGACGCACAGCGAGTCGGGTGACGTGAACGCCGCCAACTCCACCCGCGCCGGCGCCCCGCAGAAGGCCGGCGAGGTGCTGATGGCGCGTATCAGCAACGTGAAGGTGTACGCCGGGCCTTCCAGGGACAGCAAGGTCGTGGCCACGCTCACCAAGTCCGACGAGCTGATCGCCAGCGGCGACCAGAAGAACGGCTTCGTGCAGGTGGACTCGTCCAACTTCTCGGGCTGGGTGCAGAAGACGCTGGTGGGGCCGCAACGCTGATGGCTACGCGATTCGCTCCGGCCTTCGCGGCCGCCGCGCTGTGGTGCGGCGCGGCCGTGGCGCAGGGCGGCTCCGCGCCGGACGCCGGCGCCGTGTGCCGCGGCTTCTGCGACGTCGACGCGCAGCAGTGCCGCAAGGACGCCGACCTCCAGGTGGACAGGGAGCACCACCTGCTGCTGCCGGTCGGCCCCACCGGCGGCGGGCCGTCTGGCAGCTACGACTTCTCGGCCGAGAAGCGCGAGCTCGCCGGCCGCCGCGAGGACGACGAACGCTCCAAGGGCTCCCGGGCCTGCGGCGATGCACGCCAGGCGTGCCGGCAGAAGTGCATGCCGTCCCCGGCCGCGTCGGCGCCGTCCGGGCCCGGATGACGGAAAATCGCGGATTCCGCCGATTGCCGTCCTCCATGCGCATCCTCGATCTCCGCCACCGCCTGCGCGCGCTCGGCGCCTCGCCCGACCACGAGGCGCGCGTGCTGCGCCAATGGGTCAACGCGCAGCCGCAGGACGCCGGCAGGCGCCGCATCGAGGACTTCCTGCCGCTGGCGCTGCGCAACGCGCTGCCCGCGCTCACGGCCGAATTGGCCGGCCTGGCCACGTTGCAGTCCGAACATCGCGGCGAGGACGGCTCCGCCCGCCTGCTGGTGGGCCTGAACGACGGCCAGACCGTGGAGAGCGTGCTGCTGCCGCGCGATGGTCTTTGCGTGTCCACGCAGGTGGGTTGCGCCGTCGGCTGCGTGTTCTGCATGACCGGCCGCGACGGCCTGCTGCGCCAGGTGGGCAGCGCCGAGATCGTGGCGCAGGTGGCGCTCGCGCGCACGAAGCGCTTCGTGAAGAAGGTCGTGTTCATGGGCATGGGCGAGCCGGCGCACAACCTCGACAACGTGATGGAGGCCATCGAGCTGCTGGGCACCGCCGGCGGCATCGGCCACAAGAACCTGGTCTTCTCCACCGTCGGCGATCCGCGCGTCTTCGAGCGCCTGCCGCTGGGGCCGGTGAAGCCGGCGCTGGCGCTGTCGCTGCACACCACCAAGGACGCGCTGCGCCGCGAGCTGCTGCCGCGCGCGCCGCGCATGTCGCCCGAGGAACTGGTGGAAGAGGGCGAGCGCTACGCCCGCGCCACCGGCTACCCCATCCAGTACCAGTGGACGCTGCTGGACGGCATCAACGACGGCGACGACGAGATCGACGGCATCGTCCGCCTGCTCAAGGGCAAGTACGCGCTGATGAACATGATCCCGTACAACACCAACGAGGGCCTGGGCTTCACCCGCCCCGCCGCCGGGAAGGCCGCGGCCATCGCCCGCACGCTGCAGTCGCGCGGCGTGCTCACCAAGCTGCGCCAGTCGGCGGGGCAGGACGTGGAGGGCGGCTGCGGGCAACTGCGGGCGCGGGCGGTCGACGGCGGAGCGGTGGTGCGGATGCCCAGGCGCGGGGAACGTGCGGGCGCGCGATTCGCTGGCTGAGTCGCATTGCCGCGTGGACTTGGGGATGGCCGGTCCGCTACCCTGGAATTACCCTACCGGGTATTGTTCACTCGGCAAGGAGAAGCGCCATGGCCACCACGACGACAGATTTGTTCCGATCCGTCATGGGCGACGGTTTCAAGCGGATCAAGGAGGGCGTCTATCCTGGGGACGGCATCCTCGATCCCCGCTGGGCGGATACGCAGCGCTTCGTGAAGAGGACGGGCAAGTGGAAGACCGATCGCGCCGACGTTAAGATCGTCGCAGGCAAGGACGGCCCGGAGGTCGAGGCCGGCGGCGGCACGTCGCTGCACGATGTCTCGGGCTGGTACCTTGGGCGGGAGTTCCGGATCCCCATCGGAACCGAGTACTCCGACGAGATCTACATCAAGAAGGACGACAAGCTCAAGACCAGCGAGGCGACCGGCGTCTCGGGTCGCCACTACCAGCTCGAGCCGCGCACGCAGATGACGGTGCTGGCCTTCAAGGGGTATCTGGACAACATGGCGCGCGCCGCCGTGGCACGCCAGGTGGCGCTCGCCAAGGGTTGACCCCAGCTCGACGGAAACCATTGCACCATGCCTGAAATCAAGACACGCACGATGTTGATCGCCATCGAGGCGGTCGCGGCCCATATCCGCGGCATCCGCGCCGAACTGGCGCAGGGGGATGCGGAACCCGAGGATTACGAGGCGCTGGAGCAGGTCATTGAGGCGGCGGAAGACCTTGAGCGCGCCTATGACATCGAGGCCCGAACGGTGTTGAATCTCACGCCGTACGACGAGTTGGTGGGAGACTGACAGGGCTGGCGACGCCCGCCGCCCGCCCGCAGCCGCAGGTCACTCGCTGACCTTGCCCCGCCCGGCCTTGATCGCCGAGCGCACGCTCTTGCCCTCCAGCCGCCGCTGCTTCGAGCCGTAGGTGGGCTTCGTGGCCCGGCGCACCCGCGGCGGCTTCTCCACCGAATCGACCAGCTCCTGCAACCGCAGCCAGGCGTCGCCGCGGTTCATGTCCTGGCTGCGGTATTGCTGGGCCTTGATGACCACGACGCCTTCGTCGGTGATGCGGCCGTCGCGCAGCGCCAGCAGGCGTTCCTTCACCGGCTCGGGCAGCGACGAGGCGCGCACGTCGAAGCGCAGGTGCACCGCGCTGGACACCTTGTTCACGTTCTGGCCGCCCGCGCCCTGGGCGCGGATGGCGGTGATTTCCACCTCGTCGGGCGGGATCGTCAGCGGCATGGGGCGGCTCTCGGGTTCACGGGGCCATTGGACGCCATTTCCAGCCGGGGGGCGGCCCGGCTGCTCGGCAATTGGCGAACCCGAGTAAAAACGACTGACACTCGCGCGGGGTCATGAAACAAACGCCGGCACTGAGGCAAGATGATCGTTTGCCCCTGTCGCATCAGCATTCAACGGTGCCCGCACCGCGAGGAGAAAACATGCCCCTGGCCCCGATCGCGCCGTTCGCGCACACCCTGAAGACCTTCAAGATGCCCTCGGGCGCCACCGGCCGTTTCCACTCGCTGCCGGCGCTCACCGACGAGTTCCCGCAGATTGCCCGGCTGCCGGTGTCGATCCGCATCGTGCTGGAGGCGGTGCTGCGCCATTGCGACGGCCGTCGCGTGACGCCCGAGCACGTGCGCCAGCTCGCCAACTGGGCACCCAACGGGGCGCGCGCCGACGAGATCCCGTTCGTCGTGTCCCGCGTGGTGCTGCAGGATTTCACCGGCGTGCCGCTGCTGTGCGACCTCGCCGCCATGCGCACCGAGGCGGCGAACCAGAAGAAGAATCCGAAGACCATCGAGCCGCTGGTGCCGGTGGATCTGGTCGTCGACCACAGCGTGATGATCGATGACTTCGCGCACAAGAATTCGCTCGACATCAACATGAAGATCGAGTTCCAGCGCAACAACGAGCGCTACAAGTTCATGAAGTGGGGCATGCAGGCGTTCGACACCTTCGGCGTCGTGCCTCCGGGCTTCGGCATCGTCCACCAGGTCAACCTCGAGTACCTGGCGCGCGGCGTGCACAAGCAGGCGGCCACCGACGGCAAGCCGGCGGTCTACTACCCGGACACGCTGGTGGGCACCGACAGCCACACCACCATGATCAACGGACTGGGCGTCGTCGGCTGGGGCGTGGGCGGCATCGAGGCCGAGGCCGCGATGCTGGGCCAGCCGGTGTACTTCCTGACGCCCGACGTGGTGGGCTTCGAGTTCACCGGCAAGCTGCGCGAGGGCGTCACCGCCACCGACCTGGTGCTGACCGTCACCGAGATGCTGCGCAAGGCCAAGGTCGTCGGCAAGTTCGTCGAGTTCTACGGCGCCGGCACGGCGCTGCTGTCGGTGCCCGACCGCGCGACGCTGGCCAACATGGCGCCCGAGTACGGCGCCACCATGGGCTTCTTCTCGGTCGACGACAAGACCGTGGACTACCTCCGCGGCACCGGCCGCACGGCGCAGGAGATCGAGGCCTTCGAGGCCTACTTCCGCGCCCAGGGCCTGTTCGGCACGCCGGCCAGCGGCTCGATCGACTTCTCCGAGTCGCTCACGCTCGACCTGTCCACCGTCGCCCCCAGCCTGGCCGGCCCGAAGCGCCCGCAGGATCGCATCGAGATCGGCAAGCTCTCGAAGAAGTTCGACGAGCTGCTGGTGACGCCCGCGGCCGCCAACGGCTACAACCTGCCACCCGACCAGGTCGCGCGCCGCGCGGTCACCGCCAGCGGCATCGAGATCGGCCACGGCGACGTGCTGATCGCGGCCATCACGAGCTGCACCAACACCAGCAACCCGAGCGTGATGCTGGCCGCCGGCCTGCTGGCCAAGAAGGCCGTGGCCGCGGGCCTGCGCGTGAAGCCGCACGTGAAGACCTCGCTGGCGCCCGGCTCGCGCATCGTCACCGAGTACCTGGAGAAGGCCGGCCTGCTGCCCGCGCTGGAGACCCTGGGCTTCAACGTGGCGGCCTACGGCTGCACCACCTGCATCGGCAACGCCGGCGACCTCACGCCCGAGCTGAACCAGGCCATCGTCGAGAACGACCTGGTGGCCGCGGCGGTGCTCTCGGGCAACCGCAACTTCGAGGCGCGCATCCACCCGAACCTGAAGGCCAACTTCCTCGCCAGCCCGCCGCTGGTGCTGGCCTACGCCATCGCCGGCAACGTGAAGGTCGACCTGATGACCCAGCCGGTGGGCCGCAACGCCGCCGGCAAGGACGTCTGGCTGGGCGACATCTGGCCCACCTGCGACGAGGTCTACGCGCTGATGAAGTTCGCGATGGACGCCGATGCGTTCCGCGCCAACTACGCGCAGGTCAAGAGCAACCCCGGCAAGCTGTGGGGCGCGATCACCGGCGTCACGGGCCAGGTCTACGACTGGCCGAAGAGCACCTACATCGCCCGCCCGCCGTTCTTCGACGGCTTCACGCAGGTGCCCAAGGCGGCGCCCACCTCGGTCAAGGGCGCGCGCATCATGGCGCTGTTCGGCGACTCGATCACCACCGACCACATCTCGCCGGCCGGCTCGATCAAGACCGACTCGCCCGCGGGCAAGTACCTGCAGGCCAGCGGCGTGCTGCCCGCCGACTTCAACTCCTACGGCTCGCGCCGCGGCCACCACGAGGTGATGATGCGCGGCACCTTCGCCAACGTGCGCATCAAGAACCTGATGCTGCCCGCGCGCGCCGACGGCGGCCGCGTGGAGGGCGGCTACACGCTGTACCAGGGCACGACGGGCACCGCCGAGGCGCCGGTGGACAGCTCGACGCCGGTGTCCATCTACGACGCGGCCATGGCCTACCAGGCCTCCGGCACGCCCACCGTGGTGTTCGCCGGCGAGGAGTACGGCACCGGCTCCAGCCGCGACTGGGCGGCCAAGGGCACCTACCTGCTGGGCATCAAGGCGGTGATCGCTCGCAGCTTCGAGCGCATCCACCGCAACAACCTGGTGGGCATGGGCGTGCTGCCGCTGCAGTTCAAGGCAGGCGTCACCTGGGCTAGCCTGGGGCTGACCGGCAACGAGACCATCGACGTCGAATGGTCCGCGCCCATCGTGCCGCAGTCCGAGGCCACGCTGGTGATCCACCGCGCCGACGGCAAGAGCCAGCGCGTGCCGCTGATCCTGCGCATCGACACGCCCATCGAGGTGGATTACTACGCGCACGGCGGCATCCTGCCCTACGTGCTGCGGCAGCTGCTGGCCTAGGCGGTCGGCGGAAAGTCCGTTGCCAGGCCGAGCTGGCGCCACTTGTCCAGCTCGGCCTGCAGCGTCTCCAGCTTCGCGTCCCACAGTGACACGGCCATCGCGCCGGCCGCGAAGCGCATCGGCGGCGCGGTGTCGTTGGCGAGCTGCACCATCGCCTCGGCGAGCTTCATCGGGTCGCCGGGCTGCTTGCCGTTGCGTTGCTCGAAAGTGGCGCGCTGGGCGGTGCGGCGCTCCTCGTAGTCGGGGATCGCCTTGGCGCCGAAGCGGATCGACTCGGGCGTCAGGAAGTCGGTGCGGAACGGCCCCGGCTCGATGATGGTCACCTTGATGCCGAACGGCGCGAGCTCCAGCGCGAGCGCCTCCGAGAAGCCCTCGACGGCCCACTTGGTGGCGCAGTAGAGCGAGCCCATCTCCGAGCCGCGCATGCCGGCCACGGACGACAGGTTGAAGATGTGGCCGGCGCGCGCGGCCCGCATGACCGGGAGCGCCGCGCGGGTAACGTTGAGCAGGCCGAACACGTTGGTGTCGAACTGCGCCTCGACGTCGTCGGGCGTGGTTTCCTCGAAGTAGCCGAGGTGGCCGTAGCCCGCGTTGTTGACCAGCACGTCGATGGCGCCGAAGCGCGCCACGGCCTCGGCCACCGCGGTCTGCGCCTGGCCGGCGTCGGTGACGTCCAGCGCCAGCGACATCAGGCGATCGCCGTCCGGCCCGAGGCTGTCGGCCACCTGGGAGCGCTGGCGGCCGGTGGCGACCACGCGGTCGCCGGCGGCCAGCGCGGCCTTCGCGATGTCGACGCCGAGCCCGCGGCTGGCGCCGGTGATGAACCAGGTCTTGCTCATGATGATTCCTTTCGTTGACAGGCCGCCATGGTGCGCCGCGGCCCCCTCGAACGCGTAGCCACATGCTCTCGATTGATTGCACGATCCTGCCAATCGAAGGGTTTCCAGGCACCCGCCCGTTGCCATCCCGCCCTCGCTCGGCTTCAATGGACGCATGTCTTCCCTTGCCGAACTCCAGGCCCTGATCGCGCGCCACGCGCGCGAGGGCCAGCCCGACACGGCGCTCGCGGGCGTGCGCGCGACGATCTCGCTGCAGCCCACCCAGCCCGTCCACCACGTCACCCGGCCCGGCTTCGCGATCGTCGCGCAGGGCGCCAAGGAGACGATCGTGGGCGACCGGCTGTTCGAGTACGGCGAGGGCGATTTCATCGTCACCTCGGTCGACCTGCCGATCTGCGCGCGCATCGTGCGCGCCAGCGCCGACCGGCCCTACCTCGCCTGCGGCCTCACGCTGGAGCCGGCCGCGATCGCCGCGCTGCTGCTCGAGACCGCCGGCAGCGACGACGAAGCGACCGCGCCCTGCGGCTACGGCGTGCGGAGGGCGCCGGCCGAACTGGTGGACTGCGGCGTGAGGCTGCTGCGGCTGCTCGACCAGCCGCGCGACGCGCCCGTGCTGCGGCCGCTGGTCGAGCGCGAGATCCTGTGGCGACTGCTGACGGGTGAGCAGGGCGGCCGCGTGCGCCAGATCGGCCTGGCCGACAGCCGCCTCGCGCAGGTGAGCCACGCGATCCGCCACATCCGCGAGCGCTACGCGCAGGCGCTGAGCGTCGACGAACTGGCCGCGCTGGCGGCCATGAGCGTGTCGTCGTTCCACCGCCATTTCCGCGCGGTGACGGCCATGACGCCGATCCAGTTCCAGAAGCAGATCCGGCTGCAGGAGGCGCGCGCCCGGCTGCTGGCCGAGGCCGACGACGTGGCCGCCGTGGGCTTCGCGGTGGGCTACGAGAGCGCGTCGCAGTTCAGCCGCGAATACAGCCGGATGTTCGGCGCGCCACCGGGGCGCGACGCGGCGCGGCTGCGCCAGGTGGCGCCGCTGGAGCGCGTGGCGGCCTGAGCGTCAGCGCCCGACCGCTTCGAGCGCGCGCGAGAAATCGTCGATGAGGTCGGCGATGTCCTCGATGCCCACCGACAGGCGGATCAGCCCGTCGGCGATGCCCATGTCGGCGCGGCGCTCGGGGCCCATCTCGTGGTAGATCGTCTGCGCGACCGGGATGGCCAGGGTGCGGTTGTCGGCCAGGTGGCTGGAGACGATCACCAGCTGCAGCGCGTCGAGGAAGGCGAGGGTGTCGATGCCCTCTCGCAGCTCGAGGCCCATGAGCAGGCCGTACCCGCCGTTGAAGAGCCGTGTCGCGCGCTCGTGCTGGGCGTGGCTGGGCAGGCCCGGGTAGTGCACGCGGGCGATGCCGGGCTGCTTCTCGAGCCACTGCGCCAGCGCCAGCGCGTTGTCGCAGGCGCGGCGCAGGCGCAGCGCCAGCGTCTCGGCGCCCACGGCGATGCGGTGCGCATCCTCGGCGCGCAGCGTGCCGCCCATGTCGCGCAGGCCCTTCTTCCTGACCTGCAGCAGGCCCCACTTGTCGGCCGGGCCCTTCTTGTAGGGCGGCAGGATGTTGGCGTAGCCCGCCCAGTCGAACAGGCCGGTGTCGACGACCGCGCCGCCCAGCGCGTTGCCGTGGCCGCCGATGCTCTTGCTCAGCGAGTGCACGACGAGGCCGGCACCGATGTCGCGGCCGCGCACCAGCAGGGGCGTGGTGAGCGTGCCGTCGACGACGTAGAGGAGGCCGGCGTCCTTGCAGACCTGCCCGATGCCGTCGAGGTCGGCCACCTGGGTCACCGGGTTCGCGATGGTCTCGACGAACACCATGCGCGTGGCGGGCGTGATCGCGGCGCGCACGTTGGCGGCGGCCGTCGCGTCGACGAACGTGACCTCCACGCCGAGCGCCTGCAGCGTCTGCATCAGGCTGTTGGTGTTGCCGAACAGGAAGCGCGTGCAGACCAGGTGGTCGCCCGCGCGCAGCAGGGACAGGAACACCGCCGTGACGGCCGCCATGCCGGTGGCGAAGGTCGCCGTGCCCTTGGCGTCCTCCAGCAGCGTCACCTTGGCCTCGAGCGCGTTGACTGTGGGGTTGCCCTGGCGCGCGTAGACGTGGCCGGACTGGTTGCCCTGGAACACCTCGACCAGGTCGCGCGCCGTCGGATAGTTGAACGCTGCGGACACGTGCAGCGGCTTGTGGACCGCGCCATGTTCGACGCCGGCGAGGCGGTCGGAGTGCAGCAGGCGGGTGGTGGCGCTGTAGGCGCGTTTCGTGGGGGCGGTCATGCGTGAGGCTCGGTGGGTTCGACCACCATTCTCGTGCAGACCGCCCGTTCGCGTCTTCTCAGGGCTTCAGGTCGAAGACCAGGACCTCGGCGTCGTCGCCGCCTTCCAGCACCAGCGTCGCCTCGTCGCGGATCTTCAGCGCGTCGCCCGCGCCCAGCTGCTGGCCGTTGACGCGCAGGCTGCCGCGCGCCACGTGCACGTAGGTCAGGCGGCCCGCGGGCAGCGGCAGCTCCTGGCGCTCGGCGCCGTCGAACAGGCCGGCGAAGATGCGCGCGTCGGCGTTGAGCGTCACCGCGCCGGGCACCTTGTCGGGCGAACCCACCAGCGCCAGGCGTCCGCGCTTGCTGGCCTCGGGCACGTTGACCTGCTCGTAGCCGGGCGTGAGGCCGCCGCGCTCCGGCAGGATCCAGATCTGCAGGAAGTGCGTGGCCGAGTCCTTCGAATGGTTGTACTCGCTGTGGCGCACGCCCGTGCCGGCCGTCATGCGCTGCACGTCGCCCGGCACGATCACGCCGGCGTTGGCGCCGCCGGGCGTGCCGTTGCCCATGCTGTCCTGGTGCGCGAGCGCCCCGTCGAGCACGTAGCTGATGATCTCCATGTCGCGATGGCCGTGGGTGCCGAAGCCCTGGCCGGCGTGGACGGTGTCGTCGTTGAGCACGCGCAGGTTGCCGAAGCCCATGTGGGCCGGGTCGTGGTAGTCGGCGAACGAGAAGCTGTGGTGGCTGTGGAGCCAGCCATGGTCGGCATGGCCGCGGTCTTGAGCCTTGCGAAGCGTGAGCATGAATTTCTCCTCTGTCGGTTGCCAGCGATGCCGCTGGCGGCGTGAGAGGAAGTGTCCGCCGTGGATGTGCCGCGATGATCCAAAGGATTCGAACGCAGCGTTGAGGCGCGGGTGCTTGACGCCTCAGTGCCAGGTTCGCGGATCGACCCGGTAGTAGTCGCGCAGCAGCGCGAACAGCGCGGGATGGCGCTCGGCGAGCGCGCCGGGCTGCTCGAAGAACACTTCGGTGACCACGGCGAAGAACTCGGCCTCGTTGGTGGCGCCGTAGTCGCTGATCAGGTCGGCGGGCAAGGGCTCGACGTCATCGGAGGAGGATCCGAACCACGACCAACCCGCCTGGGCCCGCGCCTGCGCGACCTCGCGTGCGCGGATGCGTGCCTGCAGGGCGGCGAACTCGTCGGCCATCACCCGCGCCCAGCGCGCGTGCGCGGCGCGCGAACCGAGCAGCGGCGCGCCGTTGGCGCTGCCGGTCTCCTGGTCGAGCTGGTGCGCGAACTCGTGCAGCACCACGTTGTGGCCGTCGTCGACCGCGCGCGCGCCGTCCAGCACGTCCTGCCACGACAGGATCACCTGGCCCTGCGACCACGACTCGCCGGCCAGCACGCGCCGCTCGTCGCGCAACACGCCGCCCGGGGAGGCATGGACGCGATCGACCACGAACGCGCCCGGATAGACCAGGATCTGCCTGAGCTCTGGAAACAGCGGGCCGCCGCGGTTCAGCCGCAGCAGGCAGGCGTGGGCCGCGATGGTCACGCGCATCTCGTCGGTGACGGCCAGCCCGGCGCAGCCCAGGAACGGCTTCTCGGCCAGGAAGACGAGGATGCGCCGCCGCAGCTGGTGCTGCAGATCGGGCGGCAACTGCCGATACAGGGGAACGCGACGCCGGAGAATGGTGCGCCAGTCGGCCGGGAACGGCCGGCTGGCCCAGGCCTGGCGGCGCCAGGCGCGCCAGCGCGGGGCCCCGGCGAGGGCGACGACGAGCAGCAGGGCGGCGACGAGGACGATGGCGAGCGACATGGCGTTGCAGTGAGGTCGCCACGTGGCGGTCCCCTGCATATGGTCGCCCGACGGCGGGATTCAAGCTGCGGGCCGTACGATGGCAGGGCCGTTCGCACGGTCATCCGACACGAAAAGCGAGACCTCCACCATGGCAGCATCGGCACCGCTCCCGTCCGCCTCCGTCCCGGCCGCGCCGCCGGTGGTGGAGCGGCGCGTGGCGGCCGGCGCGCTGGACGAGGCCCTCGCCGCGGGCGCGGCGCTGGCCCCGGCGCTGGCGGCCCTCCAGGCACTCACCGACCCGGCCGCGCAACGCGCGGCGCTCCGCGCGCTGGCGCCCGCCTTGCAGGCCCTCTCGCTCGCGCTGCCTCGGCTGGAGGCGTCCGCCGACGCTCCGGCCCGGGCCGAAGGCGGCGGCGACGCGCTGACCGGCCTGGCCGACCGCGCCGAACTGGACGCCGCCGGCGCCGAGCTGGGCCGCCGGTACCCGGACACCCCCCTGATGGTGCTGGCCGCCGACGTCGACCACCTCCGCCACGTCAACGACGCCTGGTCGCAGGCCACCGGCGATGCGGTGCTGCGGGCGGTGGCGGTCGTCCTGCGCGAGCAGTCGCGCCCGCAGGACGTCCTCGCGCGCGCGGACGGCAACCTGTTCGTGGTCGCGCTCGGCGGCCCCGTCTCGACGACGCGGGCCCTGCTGGTCGCCGAGCGGCTGCGCGCCGCCATCGAGGCCCACGCCTGGGACGGCGTGCAGGCCGGGCTGCGCGTGACGGCCAGCATCGGCGTGGCGGCCCGCGCCCCGGGCGAGTCGCTGGACGACGTGCTGGCGCGCGCCGGCGCCGCGCTGCAGGAATGCAAGCGCGGCGGACGCAACCAGGTGCGCGCGCGGAGCTGATTTCGGGAATCGGGGGCCGAACGCCGGTCGGGTCGCGCCGCCCGCTAAAATGGCGGGTTGGTCGAACTTTCCCGGGCTTGCGTCGTCGAACCCCGGCCCCACCTCGACCGCACGCTTGCCCGGCAGCGCGGTGCCCCGCGCCCTCGCTGCCTCCCACGTCATCCCTGAGGATCTTCCGCCGTGTTCCTGATCTCCACCGCCTACGCCCAGACCGCGGCGCCCGCCGCCTCGTCCGGAGACAACAGCTTCCTGTTCATCATGATCCCGATGTTCGTGATCATGTACTTCGTGATGATCCGGCCGCAGCAGAAGCGCGCCAAGGAACAGAAGGCGCTGATCGCCGGCGTGGCCAAGGGCGACGAGGTCGTCACGGTGGGCGGCATCATCGGCCGCATCACCAAGCTGGGCGAGTCCAGCGTCCACATCGAGACGGGCGCCAACGTCGAGCTGCAGATCCAGCGCAGCGCGATCGTCCAGATCCTGCCCAAGGGCACGCTGAAGTAACCCGTTCTCCGCCAGACCGCGGGCGCCGGGCGCGCCGCGGCTGACGCCGTCGCGCGGCGGCCCCCCGGGGTGCCGCAACGGACGCGATGCCTTCCAGGAAACACCCATGAATCGCTACCCTGTCTGGAAATTCGTGCTGATGGCGCTGGCCGTGCTGATCGGCCTGCTCTACACGGTGCCCAACCTGTACGGCAGCGCGCCGGCGGTGCAGGTGTCGGCCGCCAGCCTCACCACCAAGGTGGGCACCGACACGGCCACGCAGGTCGGGCAACTGCTCGCGGCGGCCTCCATCAAGCCGGACTACGTCACGTTCGAGGGCACGACGGTGCACGCGCGCTTCGCCACCACCGACACGCAGATCCACGCGCGCGACGTCATCAACGCCGGCCTGAACGCCGGCGCCGACAAGGACGCGCCGCCGTACTCCGTGGCGCTGAACATGGTGCCGCGCGCCCCGCGCTGGATGGCCTCGCTGCACGCGCTGCCCATGTACCTGGGCCTGGACCTGCGCGGCGGCGTGCACTTCCTGCTGCAGGTGGACCTGAAGGCGGCGCTCGACAAGAAGATCGAGTCGCTGGTCACCGACACCCGCACCACGCTGCGCGAGAAGCAGCTGCGCGCGGCGGTCACGCGCGATGGCAACGCCGTCACGATGATCTTCCACGACGCCGCCACCGCCACGCAGGCCGTCAGCGTGCTGACGGACACGTTCCCGACCATCCAGTGGACGTCCGCCCCGGACGGCGCCGACGTCCATGTCAGCGGCGTGCTCAAGCCGGCCGAACTGATCAAGGCCCAGGACCAGGCCATCAAGCAGAACATGACCACGCTGGGCAACCGCGTGGCCGGCCTCGGCACCTCCGAGCCCGTCATCCAGCAGCAGGGTGCCGACCGCATCGTCGTCGAGCTGCCGGGCATCCAGGACACCGCCAAGGCCCGCGAGCTGATCGGCCGCACGGCCACGCTGTCGATCCGCATGGTCGACCAGACGGCCGCCGCCTCCGCGGACAACCCGGACGACGACGTGTTCCCGAACAGCCCCGACGTCGCGCGCCGCAACGGCCCGACGACCATCGTCAAGAAGGAAGTGGTGGCCAGCGGCGACGACCTGGCCGACGCCCAGCCCAACTTCGACAGCCAGTCCAGCGCCGCCATCGTCAAGCTGCAGATGAACGCCAAGGGTGCGCGCCGGATGCACGAGGTGTCGAGCCAGAACGTCGGCAAGCTGATGTCCATCGTCCTGTTCGAGAAGAACAAGGGCCAGGTCATCAGCGTGGCGACGATCCAGAGCGAACTGGGCGAGAACTTCCAGATCTCGGGCGGCTTCACCTCCGAGGAAGCCAGCGAGCTGGCGCTGCTGCTGCGCTCCGGCGCGCTGGCCGCGCCGATGGAGTTCATCGAGGAAACCGCCATCGGCCCCAGCCTGGGCGCCGACAACATCGCCAAGGGCCTGCACAGCGTGGCCTGGGGCTTCGTGGCCATCCTCGTGTTCATGTGCGCCTACTACCTGCTGTTCGGCGTGATCTCCACGCTGTCGCTGGGCGTGAACCTGCTGATGCTGGTGGCGGTGCTGTCGCTGATCCAGACCACGCTCACCTTGCCGGGCATCGCGGCCATCGCGCTGACGCTGGGCATGGCCATCGACGCCAACGTGCTGGTCAACGAGCGCATCCGCGAGGAATTGCGCGCGGGCAGCGCGCCGCAGACGGCCATCTCGGCCGGCTACGAGCGCGCGTGGGCCACCATCCTCGACTCCAACATCACCACGCTGATCGCCGGCCTGTCGCTGCTGATGTTCGGCTCCGGCGCGATCCGCGGCTTCGCCATCGTGCACTGCCTGGGCATCCTCACCTCGATGTTCTCGGCGGTGTTCTTCTCGCGCGGCCTGGTCAACCTCTGGTACGGCCGCCAGAAGAAGCTGAAGTCCATCCTGATCGGCCAGGTCTGGAAGGGCGGCGCGCAACCCGGCGCGGTGCCGCAGCCCGACGACCTGGAAGAAGAGACGCCAGCCCCGGTTGCCGGCAAGAGCCCGCGCGTCGCGCGCTGACCGGCCCGAACAGCCAAGCATCAGGAAAACATCATGGAATTCTTCCGTATCCGGCGCGACATCCCGTTCATGCGGCACGCGCTGGTGTTCAACATCGTCTCGCTGCTGACGTTCCTCGCGGCCGTCTTCTTCCTGGTCACGCGCGGCCTGAACTTCTCCATCGAGTTCACGGGCGGCACGGCCGTCGAGGCCACCTACGTCCAGACCGCCGATCTCGAGCGCCTGCGCGGCGTCGTGGGCGGATTGGGCTACGGCGATGTGCAGGTGCAGAACTACGGCACCTCGCACGACGTGATCATCCGCGTGCCGACCAAGGCGGGCATCGACCAGAAGCTGGTGCCTGGCCACGTGTTCGAGGCGCTGTGCAAGGCCGAGGCCGGCACCGTGGGCACCCGGACCGAGACCAGCGCCAAGGGCGAGTCCATCACGCGCCCGTCGTGCGACGCGGGCAGCACCGAGCCGGTGGTGCTCAAGCGCAGCGAGCTGGTGGGCCCGTCGGTGGGCGACGAGCTGATGCGCAACGGCGCCTACGCGATGATCAGCGTGGTCATCGGCATCATGCTGTACCTCGCGTTCCGCTTCGAGTGGAAGTTCTCCATCGCGGCCATCGTGGCCAACCTGCACGACGTCGTCATCATCCTGGGCTTCTTCGCCGCCTTCCAGTGGGAGTTCTCGCTGTCGGTGCTGGCGGGCGTGCTGGCGGTGCTGGGCTACTCGGTCAACGAGTCGGTGGTCATCTTCGACCGGATCCGCGAGACCTTCCGGCGCTTCCGCAAGCTCACGACGATGCAGGTGATCGACCACGCGATCACCAGCACCATCAGCCGCACGATCATCACCCACTTCTGCACCCAGATGATGGTGCTGTCCATGCTGATCTTCGGCGGCCCCACGCTGCACTATTTCGCGATGGCGCTGACCATCGGCATCTGCTTCGGCATCTACTCGTCGGTGTTCGTCGCGGCGGCCATCGCGATGTGGCTGGGCGTGAAGCGGGAAGACCTCGTTCACACCGGCACGAAGGCCGCGGTCGACCCGAATGACCCGAATGCGGGCGCCGTGGTGTAGATTGCGCCCATAGCTCATACCGCAGCGGACAAACCCAAGGGAAGCGAAGCAGCCGGATGATCGAGGGCAAAACGTCGCCAGATATCGCACGCAGGGCGCGGCAGATGTTCGCCGAGCAGCTCGCCGAGGCGGGCCCGCGCCTGCTTGCCGCCGTGCTGGAGGCCGCCCGCCTGCTGCTTGACAAGCCGGCCGAGCGCTCGGTGGCGCAGCAGCGGCGCGACACCCTGCAGGCCCTGATGTCGCACGGCGAGGAGTGGATCGAGCGCCAGGGCGAGATGCTGCGCGACGCCGCGATCGCCGACCGGCCGTCCACCAGCACCGGTGCCCTGCTCGCGTCGATGCAGGGGCACTCGCAGAAGCTGATGCTGGTCGACGACGAGACGGTGCAGAAGGAGATCTTCATCTCGCGCCTGTCCCAGGCCGTCGTCGACGTGGCCGTCTGGGAGCTGAACGACCTGACGACCCGCATCGCGGCGCTGGAAGGCCTGGACGAACTGGCCGACCACGACCTGTTCCGGCCGCAGCAACTGGCCAAGATCGTCGTCCGGTCGTTCATCGACAGCGATTTCGGCCCGGACGCCTGGGCGGGCGTCGAAAGCACGATGAAGGCGGAGATATCGGCGCTGGCCACCGAGGGCTATCACGAGGCCAACCGGTTCCTGGTCGAGAAGGGCGTGCTGCCCGACGTGAACCTGCGCACCTTGATCCGGCGCAGCGTCGATCGCGCGCCGGTGGTGGCCTCGCGCCACGTGCCGCTGGAGGACTTCCACAACACCCAGGGCGGCACCACGAGCTCCGGCAGCGGGGGCTCGCAGTTCGCGCCTACCGCCTACAGCCAGGGCGGCATCGGCGGGCCGGGTGGTGCGCAGGGTGGCCAAGGCGGCCATGGCGGGCAGGGCGGCCAGGGCGGGCACGGTGGTCAGACCGGCTACGGCGGTGGCCAGACGGGCTATGGCGGTGGCCAAGCCGGCTACGGCGGCGGTCAGGGCGGTGGCAATGGTGGCCACGGCGGCGGCCACGGCGGCGGCCCCGGCGCGTACGGCGGCGGGCAGGCGGGTGGCTATGGTGGCGGCAATGGCGGCACTGGCGGCAACGGCCAAGGCGGCGCTCCCGGCGTGGGCGTGGGCCCTGCGGGCGGTGGCGGCGCGAGCGGTGGTGGCGGTGGCGGTGGCGGTGGCGGTGGCGGCGATTTCATGCGCAATGCCGCGCTGCAGCCCATGGGCGAGGGCGGCGGCCCCGGTGGCCAGGGTGCCCCAGGTGGCTCAGGTGGCCCAGGTGCCCCCAACGTGGGCATCAGCGTCACGGGCAACGTGAAGGCGCCCGGCGGTGGCGGCGGGCACTTCGTGTCGCCGCAGCAGGTACAGGTCGACGCGACGCTGAGGCGCTTCGGCCGGACGATGGAGCGCCACGTCCAGGGCTTCATGAACACGCAGCGCTTCTCGATGCCTTCGGCCGAGATCACCGGCGCGATCGCCGTGGCGCAGCAGGTGTTCGTCGAGCGCGTCGAGGCGCGCCGCAACGAGGGTGGCGCCCTGGCGCCCGCCGAGATGGTGGACGCGCTGCGCGAGCAGAAGCAGGCCATCAAGAACACGGCCAACACGCAGGAAGAACGCGCCACCATCGAGGTCGTGGCGCTGCTGTTCGCCAGCATCCTCACCGAGGATCGGATTCCTTCGGCGGTGCGCGTCTGGTTCGCGCGCCTGCAGATGCCCACGTTGCGTGTCGCGATGGCCGAGCCCGACTTCTTCTCGTCGGCGCAGCACCCTGCGCGCCGGCTGATCGACCGCATGGGTGCCTGCGTGATGGGTTTCGACGCCGCGCCGCAGGGCGCCGGCCCGGAGCTCGAGGGCGAGGTTGCGCGCGTGGTGCAGGTCGTCGAGGCCTTCCCCGAGACGGGCCGCAAGGTGTTCCAGACGGTGCTCGTCGAGTTCGAGCGCTTCATCGAGAAGTTCTTCCGCGACCAGAACGAGACGACCAAGAAGGGCGTGTCGCTCGCCAGCCAGGTGGAACAGCGCGAGACGCTGGCCATCCAGTACACGATCGAGCTGCGCAAGCTGCTGGACGGCGTCCCGGTGCAGGACGGCGTGCGCGAGTTCCTGTTCCAGGTCTGGGCCGACATCCTGGCCACCACGGCGATGCGCCACGGCCTGCAGAGCGCGGAGACGCGCGTCGTGCGCGAGACCGCGCTGGAGCTGGTGTGGATCGCCAGCGCCAAGACCACGCGCGAGGAACGCGCCGAGGTCATCCGCCGACTCGGGCCGCTGCTGGCGTCGCTGCGCCAGGGCATGCTGGCCGGCGGCCTGCCGCCCGAGCGCCAGGAGACCTCGCTGCGCGCGCTCAACATCGCCCTGACCGCGGCCTTCGCGGCGCGCTCGGCCGCCATCGATCCGGATCAGTTCGGCCGCCTCAAGCAACGCCTGGAGGCGCTGGACGAGATCCTGCCGGACGCCGACTTCGAGATCGACGACTCGTTCGCGCTGGACCTGTCCGGCCACGAATCCGACGAGCTCGAGATCGTGGCCGAAGGCGGCGCGACGCCGTCGGCCGGCGCGCTGGCGGCCACCGACGAGATGCTGGTGGGCGCCTGGTACATGCTGGAATACCGCGACCGCCAGGAGGCGATGCAGCTGGCCTGGCAAGGCATGCGCAAGCAGCTGTCGCTGTTCGTCTCCGGAACCGGCCGCTGCGTGCTGTTCCAGCGCCGTCGCCTGGCCGCGTTCCTGCAGGCGCAGCTGCTGGTGCCGGCACAGGACGAGTCGCTCACGATCGCGGCCACGCGCAGCGCCATCGAGAAGATCAACGCGGATCCGGACCGCCTCAAATAGACGGCGGCTTCGGAAACGACAACGGCTCCCGCGGGAGCCGTTCTTCATGGTGCGGCGGGTGCCGAGCTCAATGGATGAGTCGTTCTTCCGGCGCGACGAACAGCTCGTCGAGGATCAGCGCGTCGGGTTCCTCGCCCAGGCTCCAGAACACCATCAGGATGATGATCTTCATGTCGTCGAGGTCGAGCGGGTTGCCGCCGGCGGCCATGGCGCGGTCGATGACCATCTCGCGCATCGGCGGGGGCAGCACGCCGGCCGATTCGAGGAAGGTGACGAAGCCCACCGAGATCTCGCCCAGCGACTCGATCTCGCGATCCGAATACAGGCGAATGGCGTCGTCCGATTGCACGCCGGTATAGCCTTGCGACGTGTCGGCCAGGCCGTCGAGCCAGTGCAGGGCCTCCTGGATCTCGTCCGTCTCGAAACCCACTGCGGTCAGCTTGCGCGACAGCTGGTCGTGATCCGGACAGGCGTCCGGTCGCCAGTAGTTCTCGTACAGGTAGACAAGGACGTCAAACATGGACTGACTATACCGCAGCGACCCACCGCGGCAAGCGCGATCTGGCCGGTCGCCAGGGTGCTGTTGGACCTTTGTGAAATCGTGCTTTCAGGGGCCGGATTTACATCGCCGCATGCGCATCCAGGCCCGAATGCGTGCGACGATCACAGGCTCGGTTGAACGCGACGGCGACCGATTTCAGGTCGCCATGCGACGCTGCAGCAGGCCGCCGGGAAGGCGTTGCACCTGCCCCGAGAGCTCCAGTTCCAGCAACCGCGCCGAGAGCCGCTCCGGCGGCAGCCCGGTGCGGGCCGCCAGCACGTCGAAGGTCACCGGATCGTGGCCCAGCGCTTCGATGAGCGCGGCATCCGGCCGGGGCGCCTCGGCGTCACCCGCCGTGGCGAACGGCGAGGGGGCCGACAGCCGGGCCGTGGCCGCCGCGCCGTCCGGTTCCAGGCGCAGCTCGCGCAGGATGTCGTCGCCGGTCTCCACCAGCTTCGCGCCCTCCTGGATCAGCCGGTGGCAGCCGCGCGCCTGCGGCGAGTGGATGGAGCCGGGAATGGCGAACACCTCGCGTCCGCACTCCAACGCCATGCGGGCGGTGATGAGCGACCCCGATTCGACCGCCGCCTCCACCACGAGCGTGCCCAGCGTGACGCCGGCGATCAGCCGGTTGCGCTGCGGGAAGTGGTGGCTTTGCGCCTCGGCGCCCAGCGGGTACTCGCTGCAGACCAGGCCCTGCTCGGCGATGCGGCGCGCCAGGGCGGCGTGGCGAGCCGGATAGACGCGATCCAGGCCGGTGCCGACGAAGGCGATCGTGCTGCCCGGGCCCGCCAGCCCGCCCTCGTGCGCCGCGCCGTCGATGCCCATGGCCAGGCCCGACACGATCGTGAGTCCGCGCCCACTCAGGAAACGGCCGAACGCGCGTGCGTTGTCCATGCCTTGGGGCGTGGCGCTGCGGCTGCCGACGATGGCGACGCCCGGCGCGGACAGCAGCTCGGCTCGACCCAGCGTGAACAGCATCAGCGGCGGGTCGGCGCTGCGCAGCAGCAGCTCGGGGTAGCGCGCGTCGCCAAGCACGACCAGGCCGCGCGGCACCGCGGTGTCGGCGCCGGCGAGCCAGCGTTCCGTGGCGTCGACCTGCGCGTCGTCACGGGCGTCGCGGTGCTTCAGGGCCCGGACGACGTCGTGCTCGACCAGCGTGAGCAGGGTGTCGTCATCGGCACCCAGCACGCGCTCGGGTGAACCGAGAGCGGCCAGCAGGCGTCGAGCGCTGGCCCGGCCGATGCCGGGCGCGGTGGCCAGCCTCAGCCAGCCGGCGAGTTCGTCGCGGGACCCCATGGACGCACCGGGCGGGCAGTGTCAGGTGGCGACGAGGGGCGTCCGGGAAGCCGGCCGAGCGCTGGGCGGCGGCGACTCAGGGCTGGGTGACGCGATCGCCCGGCAGCGTCGGCTCGGTGGTGTCGAGCACCAGGCCGTAGGCCATGCGGTCGAACACGCGGAACACGAACACGATGCCGATGCGCTCGTCCGGCAGCTTGATCAGCCCGCCATGATTGACCGACTTGTCGTGCGTGATCGCGCCTTCGTGCCACAGCGCCAGCACGGTGCCGCGCTCCAGGCCGTCGCGCGCGCCGCGATTGAGGGACACGATCTGGTTCTGGCCGGCCGACAGGGCGTCGCCGTACAGCGAGACCACCTTGCCGTTGAGCGGGTTGGCGGGCGGGTGCGGGACGAAGGGTGCGAAGTCGCGCACCGTGGCCGGGGCCAGGCGGTCGCCGACGGCGGCATCTTCCTTGTTGCTGGTGATGCTGAACGTGGATGGCACGCTCAGGCCGCCCGTCTCCGCGCCGGGGCGGGCCTCGCCGTCCTGCTTGCGCTCGGCCGAGCCGACATAGCGGGCCTCGTAGCCCAGCACTTCCTTGGTGTCGGGATCGACCAGCGCCTTGGGCTCGCGGAAGATCTGCCAGTTGCGCGTGTTGCCGAGGTTCCCGCTGACGTAGGCCAGGTTGCCTCTGCCCATCATCAGGTGGCCTTCCTGCGCGGCCACGATGCGCGGCGCGGTGGCCAACTGGTTGGCGTCGAAGATCATCGCGTCGGTGAGGAACGGCGCGATCAGATTCATCGGGATCGCGCCGATGGCCGCGGTTTCGGACGATTCGCTGCGAATCGACGGCGACAATTTGATCGTGTCGCCGACGCCGCCGACGGTGCTACCGAGTTTCAAACGGGCCATGCCGTCGATTTTCTCGAGCACCAGCAACTGGCCCGGATAGATCAGGTGCGGGTTGTGAATCTGTTCGAGATTCATTCCCCACAGCTCGGGCCAGCGCCACGGGCTTTTGAGGAACATGCCGGAAATGTGCCAAAGCGTATCGCCACGCTTGACGGTATAGGTGTCGGGTGCGTTTTCGGCGAGCTCGGACAGCGGCACGCCCTTGCTGGCGACCTGTTGCGCGGTGCTGCGCTCCGCGGGCGTGATGGGGAACGCTTGCGTCACGGACGGTGCGGCGGACAGCACGGCCAGCGCGAGCGCGGCGCAGTTCAGGGCTGCAGCGGGCTGCGCGAGGGCGGAACGTCGGAATCGAAAGGTCATGTCCAGAAAACTCCCGGGCCGTCGAAGGCAATTGGGACGCAAGTGAGACGGAATCCGCGCGGGCTGCGACAATTCCGAATCGGCTGGAGTATCCAGCCAGTGTAAAACTACCAAATTTGCCGCAGATTCTGCCCGCAAACCCCTCATGTCGCAATGAATCCGACACTCGGTTACGGCTGAGATAGGCATTCACCCTGAGCCCGGCCGTCGCGGAGCAGACACATTCTGCACCGCCATTGCAAGGGCGCCCGCGGCATTACCGGCGATTTTCGTGGCAGATTTCCAGGAACTGTCTTTCCATGTCCCAACTCCAGATTCTTCGTTACCCCGATCCACGCCTGTACACCGTCGCCAAGCCGGTGGCCGAGGTCACGGACGAGATCCGCGCGCTCGCCGACGACATGATCGCGCTGATGTACGCGGCCGACGGCGTCGGCCTGGCGGCCACGCAGGTCGACCACCACATCCGCCTCATCGTGATGGACACCTCCGAGACGCACGACCAGCCGCGTGTGCTGATCAACCCGGAACTCGTCACCGGATCCGACGACTGGATCCTCGGCGAGGAAGGCTGCCTGTCGGTGCCGCAGATCTACGAGAAGGTGGAGCGCCATGCCCGCGTGCGCGTGCGCGCGCTCGGCCGCGATGGCCAGCCCTACGAGTTCGACGCCGAGGGCCTGACCGCCGTGTGCGTGCAGCACGAGATGGATCACCTGATGGGCAAGGTCTTCGTCGACTACCTGAGCCCGCTCAAGCGCGACCGCATCAAGACCAAGATGCTCAAGAAGACGCGCGACGAGCAGCCGGTGCGCAAGCGCTGATGTCCGCGCTGCGCGTTGCATTTGCCGGGACGCCGGAGTTCGCGGCCGTCGCGCTGAAGGCGATCCACGCCGCCGGCCACGCGGTGCCGCTGGTGCTGACCCAGCCCGACCGCCCGGCCGGGCGCGGCATGAAGCTCAGCCCGTCGCCGGTCAAGCAGCTCGCGCTGGAGCTGGGCGTGCCGGTGGCGCAGCCGCGCAGCCTGCGCCTGGACGGCAAGTTCCCCGAGGAAGCCGAGGCCGGCCGCGCCGCGCTGGACGGCGCGCGCCCGGACGTGCTGGTGGTTGCCGCCTACGGCCTGATCCTGCCCCAGTGGGTGCTGGACCTGCCGCGCGTGGGCTGCCTGAACATCCACGGCTCGCTGCTGCCGCGCTGGCGCGGCGCCGCGCCCATCCATCGCGCGATCGAGGCCGGCGATGCCGTGACGGGCATCACCATCATGCAGATGGACGCGGGCCTGGACACCGGCGACATGCTGCTGGCCGAACGCGAGGCCATCGCCTTCGACGACACCACGGGCCTGCTGCACGACCGCCTGGCGGCGCTCGGCGCGCGGATGATCGTCCGCGCGCTGGCCGACGCCGGCGCCGGCGCGCTGCGGCCGGTGAAGCAGCCCGAGGAGGGCGTCACCTACGCCCACAAGATCGCCAAGTCCGAGGCCGCCATCGCGTGGACGCTGCCGGCCGACGTGATCGAGCGCCGCGTCCGCGCGTTCGACCCGTTCCCCGGCGCCACCTTCCAGGCGGCCGGCGAGACGATGAAGCTGTGGCGCGCCCAGGTGGAGCGCCTGGACGTGACCGGCGCGCCGGGCACCGTGATCGCCGTGGACGGCCAGCAACTGGTGGTGGCCTGCGGCGACGGCGCGCTGGCGCTGCTCGACGTGCAGCGCTCGGGCGGCAAGCGCGGCCCGGTCGCGCAGTGGCTGCAGGCGCAGCCGCTCCAGCCGGGTGCCGTGCTCGGGTAGCCGACGCAGCGGGCGCGAGGCCGCGCCCGGTTTTCCGGCTGCCGGCCTCAAGCCCGGCGCGCAGCGGCCGATAACGACGCATCAACCCGTCCTTGCCATGTTGCGCCGACTCCTCCTCACCCTCGCCGTCCTGTGCCCGCTCGCCGCTTGCGACCAGCTCGGGCTGGAGGCCGCGTCGGTGACCGCCGCGCGCCTGGAGGCCGACGGCAGGGCCGTGGGCGCCGCCTGCCGCCACGGCGGGCGCGCCATCGAGGACTGCTTCACGCTCAACAAGCGCGTGGACAAGGCCGCCATCTACGCCGGCTGGCGCGAGATGGACGACTACATGCGCGAGAACAAGCTGGAGGCCGTGGAGCCGACGCTGGGCCCGGGCGCGAAGAAGACGGCCGACGCCGGCGACGACGCCAAGCCCGACGCCGCGGCCGCCGCCGACAAGCCGGCCGACAAGCCGGCTCCGGAAAAGGCCGCCAGGGCCGCGCCGGCCAAGCCCGAGAAGGTCGCCCGGATCGACAAGTCGGCCGCGGAAAAGCCGGTCGAGCATTGAAGCACCGCTTCGCTCCTTGCGAAGCCGCGCCGCGATCCTGTTCCTCCGACGTAACCCGCGGGCTTCCGCCGCCATAAGACAATGGCGCGATGACCGCATCGCAGCCCCTTTGGCGCCATCCTGAATTCGCCCGCGGCGCGCGCGACATGACCGGCATCTCGCTGGGCATCGGCGCGTGGGGCCTGGTCACGGGCATCGCCATGGTCAAGGCCGGCATGGGCGTGCCGCTGTGCGTCGCGATGTCGCTGCTGGTGTTCGCCGGCAGCGCGCAACTGGCCTCGCTGCCGCTGATCACGCAGGGCGCGCCGCTGTGGGTGATCTGGGCCACCGCGCTGTGCGTGAACCTGCGCTTCATCATCTTCTCGGCCGGCTGGCGGCCCTACTTCGCGCCGCTGTCGCTGCGCCACCGGCTGTGGGTCACCTACTTCATGGCCGACCTGAACTACGTCGCGTTCATGAAGCGCTTCCCCACGCCGGGCGCCATGTCCGACCAGTTGCCCTTCCTGTGGGGCGGCGTGGCGGTGAACTGGACGGCCTGGCAGGCGATGTCGCTGCTGGGCATCGCGCTGGCCGACGTCATCCCCACGCAATGGGGCCTGGGCTTCGCGGGCTCGCTGGCGCTGCTGGGCCTCACCGGCACGCTGCTGATCGACCGCGGCACCTGGATCGCCGCGCTCGTGGCCGCCGCCGCGGCGTTCGCTGCCTTCGCGCTGCCGTTCCACCTGAACATCGTGGTGGCCATCGCCGCGGCCGTCGCGGTGGGCGTGATCGTCGACCATTTCTCGCAGACCGCCGCCGCCCGGCCTGCCGCGGGGAGCGACGCATGATGCCCGCCTGGCAGATCCTGCTGGCCATCGCCGGGCTGACGGTGATCACGGTCGTCACGCGCGCCTTCTTCGTGATTCCCGAGCGCGAGGTGCCCATCCCCGCGTGGCTGCGCGAGGCCTTGCGCTACGCGCCGCTGGCCGCGCTGGTGGCCGTGCTGCTTCCCGAGATCGCGATGACCGACGACCACCTCATCGCCACCTGGAAGGATGCCCGCATCTACGCCACGGCCATGGGCGTCCTCGTGTTCGCCACCACGCGCAACCTGCTCGCGACGATACTCGCGGGGTCGGTGGTGCTGCTGGCGCTGCGACTCGGCCTGGGCTGGTAAGCCTTCAATCCTTCCTCCATCAGACTGCGTGAATGCCATGAAAGTGATCCGTTTCTCCGACCTCGCCGCCTCGGGCCAAGCCGCCGGCAAGCGCGTGTTCATCCGCGCCGACCTGAACGTGCCGCAGGACGACGCCGGCAACATCACCGAGGACACCCGCATCCGCGCCTCGGTGCCGTGCATCCGCCTGGCGCTGGACGCGGGCGCGGCCGTGATGGTCACGAGCCACCTGGGCCGTCCCACGGAAGGCGAGTTCAAGCCCGCGGATTCGCTCGCGCCGGTCGCGAAGCGCCTGTCCGAGCTGCTGGGCCGCGACGTGCCGCTGGTGGCCGACTGGGTCGACGGCGTCGACGTGAAGCCGGGCCAGGTGGTGCTGCTGGAGAACTGCCGCGTCAACAAGGGCGAGAAGAAGAACAGCCCCGAGCTCGCGAGGAAGATGGCCGCGCTGTGCGACATCTACGTCAACGACGCGTTCGGCACCGCGCACCGCGCCGAAGGCACCACCTACGGCATCGCCGAGTACGCGCCCGTGGCCAGCGCCGGCCCCCTGCTGGCCGCCGAGATCGACGCGATCACGCAGGCGCTCGCCGCGCCGAAGCGCCCGCTGGTGGCCATCGTGGCCGGCAGCAAGGTGAGCACCAAGCTGACCATCCTGCAGGCGCTGTCGGCCAAGGTCGACGGCCTGATCGTGGGCGGCGGCATCGCCAACACCTTCATGCTGGCGGCCGGCCTGAAGATCGGCAAGAGCCTGGCCGAGCCCGACCTGATGGGCGACGCGAAGGCGGTCATCGAGGCGATGAAGGCGCGCGGCGCGGCGGTGCCCATCCCCACCGACGTCGTCGTCGCGAAGAAGTTCGCCGCCGACGCCGAGGCCACCGTCAAGGCCGCCACCGACGTGGCCGACGACGACCTGATCCTGGACATCGGCCCGCAGACCGCGGCGGCGCTGGCCGGGCAGCTGAAGGCGGCCGGCACCATCGTCTGGAACGGCCCCGTGGGCGTGTTCGAGTTCGACGCGTTCTCGCACGGCACCGAGACGCTCGCGCGCGCCATCGCCGCCAGCCCCGCGTTCTCCATCGCGGGCGGCGGCGACACGCTGGCCGCCATCGCCAAGTACGGCATCGATAAGGACGTGGGCTACATCTCCACCGGCGGCGGCGCGTTCCTGGAGATCCTCGAGGGCAAGAAGCTGCCGGCGCTGGAGATCCTCGAGAAGCGTGCCGCTTGACCTCGCGCGGTCACGCGGCGATGCTGTAATCCGCATGTAACCTCGACCGGGTGGTCGCGCCCATAATCGCGTTATCCAGTTACTTCGTTGCAGAGGCGCGCGAGCGCCCAGGAGACAGCCCGTCATGATCCGTGGTACCAAGATCGTCGCCACCCTCGGCCCCGCCACCAGCGACCCGGAGGTGCTCGAGCGGCTGATACGCGCGGGTGTCGACGTGGTGCGCCTGAACTTCAGCCACGGCAAGGCGCAGGACCACATCGACCGCGCGAAGCTCGTGCGCGAGATCGCCGAGCGCGTGGGCCGCACCGTCGCGCTGATGGCCGACCTGCAGGGCCCCAAGATCCGCGTCGGCAAGTTCGTCGACGGCAAGGTGCAGCTGGTCAAGGGCGAGCGCTTCGTGCTCGACGCCTCGCGCACCGAGCCGGGCGACATCGGCGGCGTGGGCCTCGACTACAAGGAGCTGCCGCGCGACGTGAAGCCCGGCGACACCCTGCTGCTCAACGACGGCCTGATCGTGCTGACCGTCGAGGAGGTCAAGGGCGACAAGGTGCACACCATCGTCAAGGTGGAAGGCGAGCTGTCCAACAACAAGGGCATCAACAAGCAGGGCGGCGGCCTCACCGCGCCGGCGCTCACCGCCAAGGACATGGACGACATCCGCACGGCAGCCAGCTTCCGCTGCGACTACCTGGCGGTGAGCTTCCCGAAGAACGCCACCGACATGGAGATGGCGCGCCAACTGGCCAACGTGGCCGGCGAGTCGACCCGCCACAAGCCGGCGATGATCGCCAAGATCGAGCGCACCGAGGCGATCCCCAACCTCGAGTCCATCCTGAAGGCCAGCGACGGCATCATGGTGGCGCGCGGCGACCTGGCCGTGGAGGTGGGCAACGCGTCGGTGCCCGCGCTGCAGAAGCGCATGATCCGCATGGCGCGCGAGATGGACAAGGTCGTCATCACCGCCACCCAGATGATGGAGAGCATGATCCTCGCGCCGGTGCCCACGCGCGCCGAGGTGAGCGACGTGGCCAATGCAGTGCTGGACGGCACCGACGCCGTGATGCTCAGCGCCGAGACCGCGGCCGGCAAGTACCCGATCGAGACCGTCGAGACGATGGCCGCGATCGCGCTGGAGGCCGAGCGCGCCGAGGAAGTGCAGCCGATCGAGGCCGGATTCCTGAACAAGAAGTTCGGCCGCATCGACCAGTCGATCGCGGCCGGCGCGCTGTTCACCGCGCAGCATCTGGGCTGCAAGGCCATCGTCGCGCTGACCGAGTCGGGCTCCACCGCGCTGTGGATCAGCCGCCAGCGCACGCAGGTGCCCATCTTCGCGCTCACGTCGCAGCCCGATTCGCTGCGCCGCATGGCGCTGTACCGCAACGTCACGCCGATGTTGATGGGGTCCTTCGACGATCGCGACTCCGCGCTCGCGGAAGCCGAGCGCCTGCTGACGGCGCAGGGCGTGCTGCGCCCGGGCGACACCTACGCCATCACGTGCGGCGAGCCGATGGGCTATCCGGGCGGCACCAACATGCTCAAGATCTGTAGGGTCGGCTGAGCCGAACTGCTGATGACAAGGGGCCCTGCGGGGCCCTTTTGCCTGTGGCCGGCAACGCTCAGTGCACCACGCCTTTGAGCAGCTTGCCGACGCGGTCGCTGGCCTTGGTCGGCTGCAGCGCCACTTCCGGATGAGCCTTGGCGTAGACGCGGAAGACCTCGTCGATGAAGCTCGGGCCGACGTCGTCGACGCCCTCGAAGTCGAGTTCGGCGGTGGCGAACAGCTCCAGGCGCGAGACCACCCAGCGGGCCTGCGCGCGCGAGTCGAGCGTAAGGCCGTTGTCGGTGAGCAGGCGCAGCGGCACCTGGGTGCGGCTGAAGTCCAGCGGCGACTCCTCGGAACCGTAGGCGCTGTAGGTGTCGGTGGGCCGCGTGGTGGCGTCGAGCGCGAGGCTCACGAACACGGTGGTGCCCGTGCGCTTGAGCGGATGGCTGCGGAACTGCACCGATTCGCCGCGATGGCGCCACTGCAGTACCTGGCCGCTGGACTGCAGGTTCATTGCGTCCACCATGCGGGCCACGAAGAACAGGCCGCGGCCGCCGTGGCACTCGGGCTGGGTCGTCAGCCGTCCCTTGGAGATCTCGAGGGCGGCGCGCTGGGCGTCGGGCAGCGCGGCCTTGGCGGCGAGCTGGTTGAACACGCCCAGGCCGTCGTCGCCGATCAGGATGTGCAGGTGCGTGGGCGTCTGGCGTACCGACACCGTCACGCGGGCGGCCTGCGCATGGTCGATCGCGTTGTTGAGCAGTTCGCCGAACACGTGCTGGGCGATGCGCGCGACGGCGGGGCTCAGCTGCAGCACCGGGTGCACGTCGCGCAGCCAGGGCGTGTGCTCGTCCAGGCCGGCGATGGCGTACTCGGTGGTGACCTCGCGCTGCACGCCGGGCTTGAAGTGCGGGCGGGTGAGGCCGTTGCGCTCCAGCCAGCCGGTGTCGACCAGGCGCTTCAGCTGCTTTGTCATGGTGCCGCGCGACACCGAGTGGCGCCTGGCCAGCGTCGGGCCGAGGTCGGTCGGGTGCGCCAGGGCGTCGGCGGTGATCGTGCGGGTGAGGGTGGCGAAATCGATGCGGGCCATCAGGAATCTCCGGGCCGCCTCGGGACGGCGGCTCAACTCGACGGAGTTTCCCGGACCTGAACGCGCGGATCCCGGCGAACAGGGCCGGAAAACCGGCCGAGTTCTCAGCTTGGCCGGGTTACGCCCGCTACGTGTTGAACCAGGAAAAGGCCATCGGAGACTCGTCGTTGCGTTGGCGGGCCAGCGGCAATTATGCGGTCCGGTAGCCGACCCCCTAAAATGGGCAAGTTACGGCGCGGTTACATCACCGCGCCGCCTGAATTCATGGCACCGTTCGCCGTGCCGGAACGCCATCTGCTTTCATCCTCCAAAGGACTTCCCATGCCCGTCGTTTCCATGCGCCAGTTGTTGGACCACGCCGCCGAGAACGGCTACGGCATCCCCGCCTTCAACGTCAACAACCTCGAGCAGGTGCAGGCGGTGATGACGGCCGCGGCCGAGGTGGGCGCGCCGGTCATCCTGCAGGCGTCGGCCGGCGCCCGCAAGTACGCCGGCGAGCCGTTCATCAAGCACCTGATCCAGGCCGCCACCGAGAGCTGGCCGCAGATCCCGCTGGTGATGCACCAGGACCACGGGCAGAACCCCGAGGTGTGCCGCGGCGCGATGGACCTCGGCTTCAGCTCGGTGATGATGGACGGCTCGCTGCAGGCCGACGGCAAGACCATCGCCAGCTACGACTACAACGTCGACGTCACCCGCGCCGTGGTGGAGATGGCGCACGCGCGCGGCATCACCGTCGAGGGCGAACTGGGCTGCCTCGGCTCGCTCGAGACGATGAAGGGCGACAAGGAGGACGGCCACGGCACCGACGCCACGATGACGATGGACCAGCTGCTGACCGACCCCGAGCAGGCCGCCGACTTCGTCAGGCGCACGCAGCTCGACGCCCTGGCCATCGCCATCGGCACCAGCCACGGCGCCTACAAGTTCACGCGCAAGCCCACGGGCGACATCCTGGCCATCAACCGCATCAAGGAGATCCACCGCCGGATCCCCAACACCCACCTGGTGATGCACGGCTCGTCGTCGGTGCCGCAGGAGCTGCTGGCCATCATCCGCCAGTTCGGCGGCGCGATGAAGGAGACCTACGGCGTGCCCGTGGAAGAGATCCAGGAAGCCATCAAGCACGGCGTGCGCAAGATCAACATCGACACCGACATCCGCCTCGCGATGACCGGCGCGATCCGCCAGTACCTGTTCGAGAACCCGGACAAGTTCGACCCGCGCGACTACCTCAAGCCGGCGCGCGAGGCCGCCAGGAAGATCTGCCGCCAGCGCTACATGGAGTTCGGCTGCGAAGGGCAGGCCGGCAAGATCAGGACGGACACGCTGCAGGTGGTCGCCGCCAAGTACGCCAGCGGTGAACTGGCGCAAACAGTCGCCTGAGCGAGCTCGCGGCCTGACACTTCTGTAAAGCGGGAAGGCACAATACGGGTTTTGCCGCCTCCCGCCTGCCAAGACATGACCGCCGCGCTGCTCACCACGTCCATCCATTCCCTGCCGCTGCTCGCGCGCGGCAAGGTGCGCGACAACTACGCGGTCGGCGACGACCGCATCCTCATGGTGGCCACTGATCGCCTGTCGGCGTTCGACGTCATCCTGGGCGAGCCCATTCCCGGCAAGGGCGCGCTGCTCACGCAGATGGCGCTGTTCTGGTTCGACAAGCTCGAGGGCATCGTCCCCAACCACCTCACCGGCCACGCGCCGGAATCGGTGGTGCAGCCCGACGAGGTGGCGCAGGTGCTGGAGCGCTCGATGCTGGTCAAGCGCCTGAAGCCGCTGCCCATCGAGGCGGTGGTGCGCGGCTACCTGGCGGGCTCCGGCTGGAAGGAGTACCAGGAGAGCCAGTCGGTGTGCGGCGTGCCGCTGCCCGCCGGCCTGAAGAACGCCTCCAAGCTGCCCGAGCCCATCTTCACGCCGGCCACGAAGGCCGAGGCCGGCGAGCACGACGAGAACATCTCGTTCACGGTGGCCTCGGCCATGATCGGCAACGAGCTCGCCAACCAGGTGCGCGACGCCTCGATCGCGCTGTACGAGCGTGCCGCCGCCTACGCCCTCACCAAGGGCATCATCATCGCCGACACCAAGTTCGAGTTCGGCCTCGACGAGCAGGGCACGCTCACGCTGATGGACGAGGTGCTCACGCCCGACTCCTCGCGCTACTGGCCGGTGGAAGGCTACGTGGAGGGCCAGAACCCGCCCAGTTTCGACAAGCAGTTCGTGCGCGACTGGCTCGAGTCGGTGCGCATCGACGGCCAGCCCTGGAACAAGAAGGCGCCCGCGCCGGCCATGCCCGCGGAAGTGGGCGAGCGCACGGCGGCCAAGTATCGCGAAGCCTTCGAGCGCCTGGCCGGTTGAAGTACGCCACCGCCTTGCTGCAGCACATGTCCCGCCTGCTCGAACGACTCGACGCGCAGATCGCCCAGGCCGAGGAGGTGTTCGAGCGCGAATGCCTCAAGTCGCGCCGGGCCGCGGTGCTGGCGCGGCACGGCCAGTTCTCCGAGGCGCGCTTCGCGCTCGCCGGACTGCGCTCGCAGAGCCAGCGCCTGCGCAACCCGGTGCTCTCGGCGTGGGTGGCGTTCGTCGACGGGCTCATCGAGCACTGCGAGTCGCTCAATCCCACCGCGCGCGCCAAGTTCCGCCGCGCCTACGACCTCGCCGCCACGGCGGGCGACGCCGATCTGCACGCGTTGTGCGCCGCGTGGCTGGCGATGGCCGACTTCAACGCGAGCGACGTCGCGGCCACCGTGGCCCACGCACGGGAAGCCCTGCGCACGGCGCCGGCCGACAGCCACGCCGCCCGCGCCCGCGCCGCCCTCGTGGTGGCCAGCGCCTGGCGCGTGGCCGGCGACGACGGCCGGGCCATCCCCTGGTACAAGGTGGCGCGCCAGCACGCGGCCACCGAGGGCGACGTGTCGCTGGTGAGCGTGCTGCTGCACAACATGGCCGCGTTCCAGGCCGGTCGCATCAGCCTGGAGGGGGCGTTCGAGCGCGCCGACCTGGCCGACGCGCAACGCGTGCTGCTGGAGGCCGAGTCCACGGGCAACTACGACGCCGGCGTGGGCAACGGCCAGTTGATGGCCGAGGTGCCGCTGCTGCGCGCCCAGCTGATGACGGTGCTGGGCCAGTACGACGCGGCCATCGTCCTGTTCGACGCCCAGCTGCCGCGCGCCCGCGCCGAAGGGCAGGTCCACCGCGAGGCACGCTTCCTGGCCGACGCGCTGTTCGCCGAGGTGAAGCTGGGCCGCATGGAGGAGGCCGCGAAGCGGCTGCGAGCGGTCAACGCGGCGATGCCGTTGATGACCGAGCACGACGACGTGGCCGCCACGCACGCGCGCCTGGCCGCGGCCACGCGCGCGCTGGGGCGTCCCGAGCAGGCGGACGCGCACGCGCGCGAGGCGCAGGCCGCGCTGGAGCGCCACCGCGCCGAGCAGCGCGTCTGGGCCGGGGCGCTCGCGACCGTCGACTTCAGCTGAGGACGGTCATGCTCAGCCGGCGGCGGTACTGGTCGATGACCGGATCCGCGCCCACGGCCGCGGAGTGGCCCGTCAGTTCCAGCTTGGGCTTGTCCGCCGCGGCCTTGTCGGCCACGGGCTTGGGCGCCGGCTTGGTCATCAGCTCGAGGATGCCCACGTAGACCTTGCGCGCCAGCTCGTCGTTCCACGACTTGTCGCGCATCAGGATCTCCAGCAGCTCGTCGAGCGCCTGGGTGAAGGCGCCGGCGGCGAAGTACGTCTGCGCCAGCTCGAAGCGGGCGTCGAAGTCGCGCCTGTTGGCGGCGATGGCGGCGGCCAGCTCGTCGTGCGAACGGGCCGCGGCGGCCTTCTCGCTGGCGTCCAGCCAGTGGCCGATGGCGTCGAAACGGGCGTTGGGCAGCACGCGCTGCGCCACCGGCTGGTAGGCCTGGCGCGCCTGCGCCAGCAGCTCGGGGTTACTGCGGCTCGTCTCGATGAGCAGGCGGATGTAGTCGAAGCGGGCCGACTCGTTGGCCGGGTCGATGGCCACCGCCTCCTGCAGCTTGGCCAGCGCGGAGTCGGTGTCGCCCTCGGCCAGCAGCGCCTCGGCGGCTTCGGCGTCGGATTCGGCCGCGAACTCGTCCTCGCCGGGCACGTGCTTGTCGAGGAAGGCGCGGATGTCGCTCTCGGGGATCGCGCCCACGAAGCCGTCCACCGGCTGGCCCTGGTTGAACATGACGCAGAACGGGATGGAGCGCACGCCGAAGGCCTGGCTCAGCTGGCCGGCGATCTCGGGCTGGTCGTCGCTGTTGAGCTTGGCGAGCTTGAAGCGGCCGCCGTAGGCCGCCTCCAGCTTTTCAAGCATCGGACCCAGGCTGCGGCAGGGGCCGCACCAGGGCGCCCAGATGTCCAGAAGGATGGGCTGCTGCATGGAATCCTGCAGCAGGTCGTTCTCGAAATTCTGGAGCGTGATGTCTATCATGGGGGGCTTTGTCCGTGCCCCGGCTAAAATCGTTGTTTTACCGGGAGTGATCTTGAATAGTGCCTCGCCTGCGGTCGGCGTCGTCATGGGGTCGGCCAGCGACTGGGAGACGATGAAGGCGGCTGCCGACATTCTCGCCGAGTTCGCCATTCCCTTCGAGGCGCGCGTCGTCTCTGCACATCGCATGCCCGACGACATGTTCGCGTATGCCGAAGGCGCCGTCGGGCGCGGCCTCCAGGCGATCATCGCTGGGGCGGGCGGAGCCGCGCACCTGCCGGGCATGCTGGCCGCCAAGACCGTCGTGCCCGTGCTGGGCGTGCCCTGCGGCACCCGGCACCTCAACGGCGTCGATTCGCTGCACTCCATCGTCCAGATGCCCAAGGGCATTCCCGTGGCCACCTTCGCCATCGGCGCGGCCGGCGCGGCCAACGCGGCGCTGTTCGCCGTGGCCATGCTCGCGAGCCGCGACGAGGCGCTGCGCGGCAAGCTGGAGGCGTTCCGCGCGCGGCAGACCGAGGTCGCCCGCGCGATGACGCAGGAGCTCAAGTGAGGCAGGCGCTACCGCTCCCGCCCGGCGCCACGCTGGGCGTGCTCGGCGGCGGCCAGCTGGGCCGCATGTTCGTGCACGCGGCGCAGACGCTGGGCTACGACACGCTGGTGCTCGACCCGGACCCGCGCAGCCCCGCCGGCGCCGCCGCGCACGCGCAGCTGTGTGCGCCCTACGACGACGAGCGCGCGCTGGCCGAGATGGCCGGCCGCTGCGCCGCCGTCACCACCGAATTCGAGAACGTGCCCGCGCCGTCGCTGGCCTCGCTCGCGCAGGACATCCCCGTGGCGCCGTCCGCCGCCGCCGTGGCGATCTGCCAGGATCGCGCGGCCGAGAAGGCGCACTTCGGACGCGCCGGCGTGCCGTGCGCGCCGCACGCCGTCATCGAGACGATGGAGCAGCTCGCGGCGGTGGCCGACGACCTGCTGCCCGGCATCCTCAAGACCGCGCGCCTGGGCTACGACGGCAAGGGCCAGGCGATGGTCGCCGACCGCGCGGCGCTGGCCGCCGCGTGGGCCGACCTGCGCCAGGTGCCCTGCGTGCTTGAGAAGCGCCTGCCGCTCGCCTACGAGCTGAGCATCCTCGTGGCGCGCGGCGCCGACGGCCAGGTGGTGCACCTGCCGGTGCAGCAGAACCTGCACCGCTCGGGCATCCTCGCGCTCACCACGGTGCCGGCGCCCGACGTCACGCAGGCGCAGTCCGACCAGGCCATCGCGCGCGCCACGGCCATCGCCGAGTCGATGGACTACGTGGGCGTGCTGTGCGTGGAGTTCTTCGTGCTGCAGGACGGCTCGCTGGTGGCCAACGAGATGGCCCCGCGCCCGCACAACTCCGGCCACTACAGCATCGACGCCTGCGACCTGTCGCAGTTCGAGCTGCAGGTGCGCACGCTGGCGCGCCTGCCCCTGGTCACGCCGCGCCAGCATTCGCCGTGCGAGATGGTCAACCTGCTGGGCGACCTGTGGTTCGACGGTGGCCGCGAGCGCGAGCCCGACTGGGCCGCGCTGCTGGCGCTGCCGGGCATGCACCTGCACCTGTACGGCAAGACGCAGGCGCGGCCCGGCCGCAAGATGGGCCACCTCACCGTGACCGCCGCCACGCCCGCGCTCGCCCGCGAGCGCGCGAACGCGGCCGCCGCCGTGCTGGGGCTTCAAGGATTCTGATGGCCATCGTGGGCGGCAACGACTCGGCGGCGCTGCAGCGCGCCGCGGCCGAACTGGCCGCGGGCGAGCTGGTGGCGTTTCCCACCGAGACGGTGTACGGCCTGGGCGCGCGCGCCGACGACGACGCGGCCGTGGCGAAGATCTTCGCGGCCAAGGGCCGGCCGGCCGACCATCCGCTGATCGTCCACGTGGGCGACGCGGAGGGCGCGCGCGCGTTCGCCAGCGAGTGGCCCGCCACCGCGCGGAGGCTGGCCGACGCGTTCTGGCCCGGACCGCTCACGGTGATCGTGCCGCGCCGCTCGGGCATGGGCACGGCCGCGGCCGCCGGGCAGACCAGCATCGGGCTGCGCTGCCCGTCGCACCCGGTGGCGCGCGAACTGCTCGCCGCGGCGGCGGCCCTCGGCGTGGCCGGCGTGGCTGGCCCCAGCGCCAACCGCTTCGGCCGCATCAGCCCCACCACCGCGGCGCACGTGCACGAGGAATTCGGCGACGCGCTGACCATCGTCGACGGCGGCGAGTGCGAGGCCGGCATCGAATCGGCCATCGTCGACTGCAGCCGCGGCGCGCCCGCGCTGCTGCGTCCGGGCGTGCTCACCCGCGAGCAGATCGAGGCCGCGCTGGGCCAGCCGCTGCGCGAGGCCGGGCGCGACGCGCCGCGCGCCTCGGGCACGCTGGAGGCCCACTACGCGCCGCGCGCCAAGCTGCGGCTGATGCCGCCCGACCAGTTGCGCATCGCATTGGGCGTGCTGGCGAAATCCACCGTTAACCCGGTGGCGGTATATTTCCGCACCGTCACGCCCGACCGGTCGGTGCGTGCGTATCGCGTGATGCCGGACAATCCGGTCGCCGCGGCGCACGAACTTTTTTCTGCGTTGCGTGAACTCGACGCCACCGGAACCCCTCTTATCTGGGTCGAGACGCCCCCCGATGCCCCGGCATGGGATGGCGTCCGCGACCGCTTGCAGCGCGCGGCCGCCGCATAGAGATCCAAATCCAGAGGACGCCGGCGTGCCTGACGCGCGCCGGTGTCCAGCCGAATCAAACAGGAGAGCGAATGTTTTCTAGAGAACACCTGAGCCGCGTCGCGACGCGAGCGGCAGCAGGGCTGGTCGCCGTCGGCGCCTTGGCCGCACTGGCGTCCTGCGGGGGCGGCACCTACCAGGTCACGGCCTTCGCGCCGGCGCGCCTGCTCAGCTTCGGCGACGAGAGCAGCCGACTCGAGGGCGCACAGGGCCTGAAGTACAGCATCAACCAGATCTCGAGCACCACGCTGCAGCTCGATTGCACGCAGAACCCGATCTGGAACCAGTCGCTCGCGAACAGCTACGGCCTGGTATTCGCCAACTGCAACGCCAACGCCTCCAACGACATCAACGCCATCGACCTCACGACGGTGGGTGGCACCGTGGGCGACGTGGTCAACAAGGTCGCGGCGTTCCAGGCCGGCGACACGTTCAACTACAACGACATCGTCACGATCTGGGTGGGCATGAACGACATCCTCAACGCCTACCAGGCCAACGGCACCGGCGACCAGACCACGCTGCTGACGGACATGAAGGAAGCCGGCGCCACGCTGGCGGGCGTCGTCAACACCATCGCCAACGCCGGCGCGAAGGTGATCCTGCTGACCGTGCCCGACATGAGCTACTCGCCCTACGGCTACGTCGAATCGCAGCGCGGTGACTTCGACCGCGCCAAGCTGCTGTCGGACATGAGCACGCAGTTCAACCTCGGCCTGCGCACCAACATCGTCAACGACGGCAGCAAGATCGGCCTCGTGCTGGTCGACGACCTCGTGCACAACGCCGTGCGCAGCCCGGGCAGCTACGGCCTGATCTCGCTCGACAACCAGAGCTACGGCTGCCTCGACACCGCCCCGCTGCCCACCTGCACCAACGACACGCTGCGCAACGACCCGTCCACGGGCCAGGTCGCCAACGCCAGCTTCCTGTGGGCCGATGCGACCCACCTCGGATCGGTGCTGCAGGGACAGATCGGCACGCAGGCCGTCAATCGCGCGCACTCCAATCCGTTCTGACGCTGCGCCGCGCGGCGAGCGCCGCCGTCGATCGCTGAAGGGTGCTGCACCGCACCAAGTGGCCCTCCAATGACGCGACCGCCGTTGGAGGGCCCTTTGCTCTTCACGGCGCATGTGCCCGCGCATGACGCGGGCAGCCCGTGCACTTGTGGTGTTGTTTGCGCGGTGCCGACAGGGTTAGTCCCCAAGGCTCCGCGACACCCGCATAGGTATAGTTTTTTACGAAATCGAACGACCGTTCGATTGATGTCTTTGACTCTTCGTTTGGCGAGGTGCACATGAAGAAATTCCACGTTCTGGCCACAGCCCTGGCGGCTGCGGCTTTCCTGTCCGGTTGCGGCGGCAATGACGCCGGCGACCAGTCGCCGCGCGTCGCCTTCACGCAGATGGTCAACTTCGGCGACAGCCTGAGCGACGTCGGCACCTACAAGACGGCCATCATCGGCGCCAACGGCGGCGGCCACTACTCGATCAACGGCGACCTCTCGTCGTCGGGCCTGCTCTACACGAACTGGACCGAATACCTCGCGGCCACGCTGCACCTCACTACCCAGCCGTGCGCGGCCGAGACGGGCCTCGCCTCCGTCGGCCAGCTGGCCTTCCTGGCCCAGGCCACCGTCGATTCCGCCACCTGCCTGAGCTACGCCCAGGGCGGCAGCCGGGTCACCAATCCGTACGGCCCGGGCAACGCCTACCTGTACACCCAATACGGCTCCTCCAGCGGCCAGCTGGGCCAGCTGACCAAGCCGGTGCACGACCAGATCGCCACCTACCTCGCGGCCCACACGGCGTTCAGCGACAGCCAGATCATCACGGTGCTGGCCGGCGGCAACGACCTGTTCATCAATCGCGCCCTCACGGTCGATGCGCAGACGCAGGCCGTCCTCGCGGCCGAGGCCCAGGGCCAGATCACGCCCGCGGCCGCGGCCGCGCAGATCGCCGGCTTCGCCACCGCCGCGATTGCGCAGATGACCCAGGCCGGCACCGACCTCGCCACGCTGGTCACGGGCAAGATCATCGCCAACGGCGGCACGCACGTCGTCGTCGTGAACCTGCCCGACGTCTCGCTGACGCCGGACGCCGCAATCTGGCTGTCCGCCGGCAACGCCGGCTACTACGTCGACCCGATCCACCCGCACCTGACGCTGGACATGACCAACGCGTTCAACGCCGCGCTGGCCGCGGGCCTGAACGTCACCACGGCCAACGGCAAGGCCACGAGCAGCATCGCCCAGGTGGCCTACGTCGATGCCTTCACGGCGAGCGACGGCCAGGCGGCCAACCCGTCGGCGTACGGCCTGACCAACGTCACCACCCCGGCCTGCAAGCTGCAGGCCGACGCGGGGCAGCCGCCGAACGCGACGCAGACGGGCCTGACCGTCCCCACCAGCCCGACGACGACCACCTTCGTGCCGCTCGCCAGCTCGCTGTTCTGCACCAAGACCACGCTGATCGCCACCGACACGGCCAACGTGACGGCCACCGACGCCACCGGCCTGCTGCACTACCTGTATGCCGACACCGTGCATCCGACGCCTTACGGCTATCGCCTGCTGGCCGAGCTCGTCGGCGAGCAGATCGCCATCAAGGGCTGGCTGTAAGCCGGCGGTCGAGACCCACGCAAGGACACATTCATGAAGAAGCAATCCATTGCATCCGCTCTCGTCGCCACCGCCGCCCTGTGTGGCGCCGGCGCGGCGCAGGCCCAGGTGGCCGGCCAGTTCCTGGTCCAGGTGGGCTGGAACAAGATCATGCCCAAGGTCAAGAGCGATGACCTGACGGCGCCGTCGCTGCCTGGCTCGAAGATCGACATCAAGTCGGCCAGCGCGCTGTTCTTCACGGGCACGTACATGATCACCGACGACATCTCGGTGGAGGCGCTCGGCGGCCTGCCGTACAAGCACGACATCATCGGCGCGGGCGCCGTGGCCGGCGTCGGCAAGATCGGCAGCGTCCACCAGATCTCGCCCACCGTGCTGCTGCAGTACCGCTTCCTGGCGGCCGACGCGCCGTTCCGCCCGTACGTCGGCGCCGGCCCCACGTTCGCCAAGTTCTACGGCACCAAGGGCTCGGCCGCGCTGACCGCGGTCACCAACCCGGGCGGCCCGCCCACCACCATCGGCGGCGACACCGAATGGGGCGGCACCCTCCAGGCCGGCGCGAACTACAAGATCGACAAGCACTGGTTCGTGGACGCCTCGATCCTGAAGTCCTTCATCAGCACGAAGGCCACGCTGTCGACCGGCCAGAGCACCTCGGCCAAGCTGAACCCGGTCGCGATCAACGCGTCGGTCGGCTACGCGTTCTGACCTGAACGCACCCTGGCTCGCCAAGCCCGCGCGCAGCAATGCGGCGCGGGCTTCTTCATTCAGGGCTGCGTGGCGGGATCGTGCGTCACCCAGTCGATCGCCGCATCCAGCGCCGGCCGCGCCGCGCCGGCGTTCGGGTCGTTGACGATCGCCACGAGGATGTAGCGCTTCCCGCTGTCGGCCAGCACGTAGCCGGCCACCGCGACCACGTCGCGCATCGACCCCGTCTTCAGGTGAGCGCGGCCGGCCGGCGCCCTGCTCCGGCGCAGCGTGCCGTCCATGCCCGCGATGGGCAGCGAGCTCATGAGCTCGGGCATCGCCGGACTGGCCCAGTCCGACTGCAGCAACTGCCCCAGCGCGCGCGCGCTGATGCGCGTCTCGCGCGCGAGGCCCGAGCCGTTGACCACCACCACGTCGTCGGCCGCCACGCCCAGGCGCTGGTGCAGCCATTGCGAGAGCATCGCGCGCGCCTGCTCCTGGCGCACGTCGGTGGCCGCGGCCGACAGCTCCGCGTTCGCGTTCCACGCGAGCGTCAGGAACAGCTGCTCGGCCATCGTGTTGTTGCTGAACTTGTTGATGTCGCGCACGACCTGCGCGAGCTGCGGCGACTCGAAGGTGAACGCGAGCGTGGCGTCGGGCGGTAGCGTGCCGTCGTGCACCTGTCCCGACAGCTTGCCGCCCACTTCGCGCCACAGCGCGGCCACCAGGCGCCGCTCGTAGCTGGCCGGCTCGGGGTAGGCCAAGGGCCAGTTGCGCGGCCCGCAGGCGGCGGGATACGTGCCGTCGAAGCGCCACCGCGACGGGTCGCCGGACGTCAGCTTCAGCCCGCCGCGCCAGTCGCCGCAACCGCCCTTGCCCAGCGGCACCGTGGCGTCCACGCGCAGGCCGGCCAGCGGCGGCTCCGAGCTCACGCGCGCCACCTTGCCCGCGGCATCGGGCTGGAAGCTGAGCGTGACCGAGCGGTAGTTCATCAGCAGCGCGTCGGGCAGCACGTTGTAGGGCTCGGACGGCGCGTTGTCGAAGTCGGCCGGCGTGCGCGCGCCGGCCGCGAAGCCGCTGTGGTCGAGCACGATGTCGCCGCGGATGTCGCGCACGCCCGCGTCGCGCAGCTGGCGCAGCAGCAGCCACACGCGCTCCATCACCAGGCTCGGATCGCCGGTGCCCACGATCACCACCGAGCCCTGCAGCACGCCGTTGCGCACCGGCCCGGTGAGGTACACGCCGGTCTTCCACGTCCACGCCGGGCCCAGGGTGTCGAGCGCGGCGCTGGTGGTGACCAGCTTGAACACCGACGCGGGATTCACGCCGAAATCGGGATTCCAGCCCCAGGACGGTTTCGCGGCGTCCACGGGCTGCACCCACAGCGCGAGCGCGCTCGCCGGCACGTGAGCGTTGGCTAGCGCGGCGGCGACGGCCGGGGGCAGCGTCCATGCGGGCGCGGGCGCCGACTGTGCCGGGACGGGGGCGAACGAGGTGGCGACGAGGGCGAGGGCGGCGAGCCGGATCATGGTGGCGTGGACGGGCGGAAAAAGTCGATTCGATGATCGCACGGCTACACTCTTTCCCATGCGCCCGCCCCACCGTTTCCGCCCTCGCGCCGTGTCGCCCACGCCGCCCGCACGCCCGCGGGCAGGGATGCGCGCGTGAAGCTGCTGGCCATCGACAGCGCCACCGAACGGCTGGCGCTCGCGGCGATCGACGACGGCCGCATCGCGGGTGACGCGACGCTGTCGCGTGCCGCCTGCCGCATCGACCCGCTGGATCTCGACGGCGGCGCCGCCGCGTCCGCGCAGGCCCTGCCGATGCTGATGGCGCTGCTGCAACGCCAGGGCTGGACCTTCGCCGACCTCGATGCCATCGCGTTCGGACGCGGCCCCGGCGGCTTCACCGGCCTGCGCACCGCGTGCGCCGTGGCCCAGGGCCTGGCGTTCGGACAGGACGTGCCGGTGGTGCCCGTCGACAGCCTCGCCATCGTCGCCGAGGACGCCGCGCGCCATGCCGGCCTGCCTCCGGGCGCGACGGTGTGGGTGGCGATGGACGCGCGCATGGACGAGGTCTACGCCGGCTGCTATCGCGACGACGGCGACGCGGGCTGGCGGCCGGTCGTCGAGCCGGCGCTCACGACACCCGAGGCCCTGCACGCGCTGTGGCGCGACGCGCCGCCGGCCTTCGTCGCGGGCTCCGCGCTCGCGGCCTTCGGCGATCGCCTGCACACCGGCGCGGCGCGGCGCGCGCCCGGCGAACACGGCCGCGCCGCGGCGCTTGGCTGGCTCGCCGCCGCGGGCCTCGCGCGCGGCGACGGCGTGCCGGCCGACCAGGCCTTGCCGGTCTACCTGCGCGACAAGGTGGCCCAGACCACGGCCGAGCGCGAGGCCGCGAAGGCCCTGCGCGACTTGGCGGACGGAGCCGAGCGATGAGCGCGGTCCAGTCCGACCTCGGCGCCCGCAGCGGGGCCGCGCCCTCGATTCGCGTGCTCACCGTGGGCATGCTCGACGCCGTGCTCGCGATCGAGGTGCAGGCCTATGCCTTCCCGTGGACGCGCGGCAACTTCATCGATTCCATCGCCGCCGGCTACCTCACGCGCGCGCTGGTGGCCGGCGACGGCGAGCTGATCGGCTACTTCGTGGCGATGCCGGGCTTCGAGGAGATGCACCTGCTCAACGTGACGGTGGCCGCGCGCCACGAGGGCCAGGGCCACGCGCGCCGGCTGCTGGCCGAGCTCTACGCGCTGAGCGCCGGCTTCGCGGCCACGGCCGTGTGGCTGGAGGTGCGCGCGAGCAATGCCCGCGCCCGTGCGCTGTACCTGCGCGAGGGCTTCAGCGAGGCCGGACAGAGGCGCGACTACTACCCCGCGCCGCAAGGCCGGCGCGAGGACGCGATCCTCATGACGCGCTTGCTGCATGCGCCCAGGGGCGAGGCATGAGCTGGAACGAGCGTCAGCGCCGGATGCTGGCCGCGATGGGCGTGCGGCTGTGGTCGCCCGCGGCCGCGCCTGCTGCGCCCCCGGCCGCGCCGGCGGAGGCCTCCACGGTCGCCGCGGTGGCCGAGCGGCCGGTGGAAGCGCCGGTCGCCCGCGCGCCCGTGCCCGAGGCCGCGCGCGCGCCGGCCCCCGTGCGCGCGACGCCCGCCGTCGCCGCCGCGCCACGGGAGGCGCCGACCGATCCCGTGCTCGCCGAACGCGCCGCGCACATCGCCACGCTGGGCTGGGGCCCGCTGCAGGACGCCGTCGCGTCGTGCACGGCCTGCGGCCTGTGCGAGAGCCGGCGCCAGACGGTGTTCGGCGTCGGCCATGCGCAGGCCGACTGGATGATCGTCGGCGAGGCGCCGGGCGAACAGGAAGACCAGCAGGGCGAGCCCTTCGTCGGGCCGGCCGGGCAGTTGCTCGACCAGATGCTGCGCGCCGTCGGCCAGTCGCGCCGTGCCGCGTCGGGCGAGGGCCGCGAGGACGACCAGGCCGGCGATCCGGCGCGCCGCGTCTTCATCGCCAACACGCTCAAGTGCCGTCCGCCGCGCAACCGCAATCCGGAGCCCGACGAGATGGCCCGCTGCGAGCCCTTCCTCAAGCGCCAGGTGGCGCTGGTGCAGCCCAAGCTGATCCTGCTGATGGGCCGCTTCGCCGTGAAGCAGTTGCTGAAGTCGGACGACGCCATCGGCAAGCTGCGCGGGCGCGTGCACCGCTACGAGGGCATCCCGGTGATCGTCACGTACCACCCGGCGTATCTGCTGCGCAACCTGCCGGAGAAGGCGAAGGCGTGGGAAGACCTCTGTCTGGCGAAGGCGACTGCCGAGGGGTCTGGCTCCGCAGGTGCCTGACCCCGAACGCGCGTGATCTCCCGATGATCGGGGTCAGGCCCCTTCGGAGCCAGACCCCTTGTGCTTCTTCGGCCGCGCCCAGTTCTCGAACATCACCTGCCGCGCGCGGCCGATCGCCAGCGAGCCCGGCGCCACGGTCTTGGTGATGGTGGAGCCGCCGCCGATGGTGGCGCCGTCGCCGATCGTCAGCGGGGCCACGAGCACGCAGTTGGAGCCCACGTGCACGTCGGCGCCGATGGTGGTGCGGTGCTTGTTGGCGCCGTCGTAGTTGGCGGTGATGCTGCCTGCGCCGTAGTTGACGCGCTCGCCCACCGTGGCGTCGCCCAGGTAGGCCAGGTGGTTGGCCTTGGCGCCGTTGGCCAGCGTGGAGTTCTTCACCTCGACGAAGTTGCCGATGTGCACTTGCTCGCCCAGCTTCGCGCCCGGGCGCAGGCGCGCGAACGGGCCGATCAGCGAGCCGGCGCCCACGGCGGCGCCCTCGATGTGCGTGAACGGATGGATCACGGCACCCGCGGCGATCTGCGCGTCGCGGATCACGCAATGCGGCCCGATGCGCGCGCCGTCGCCGATCGTGACCGCGCCTTCGAAGACGCAGCCCACGTCGATCTCCACGTCCATGCCGCAGGCCAGCGTGCCGCGCAGGTCGAAGCGCGCCGGGTCGGCCAGGCGCACGCCGGCCTCCATCAACGCGTCGGCGTGGCGGCGCTGCAGGCGGCGCTCCAGTTCGGCCAGCTGCGCGGGGCTGTTGACGCCCAGCACCTCGGTCTCGTCCCGGGCCGATGCCGTGCACACCTCGACGCCGTCGGCCACGGCGTGCGCGACCACGTCGGTGAGGTAGTACTCGCCCTGCGCGTTCTGGTTGGTCAACCGCGCGAGCCAGGCCTTGAGCTGCTTCGTGGGCGCCGCCAGGATGCCCGTGTAGATCTCGGTGATCTGGCGTTGGATCGGCGTGGCGTCCTTCTCTTCCACGATGGCCTGCACGGCGCCGATGCCGTCGGCGTCGCCCGCCGCGGGCGCGCGCACGATGCGGCCGTAGCCGAACGGGTTCGCGAGGTCTACGGTCAGCAGCGCGAGCCGGGTGCCGCCGCAGGCCTCCACCAGCGCGCGCAGCGTGGCCGCGCGGATCAGCGGCACGTCGCCGTTGAGCACGAGGGTGATGCCGTCGTCGGGCAGCGCGGGCACGGCCTGCTGGACCGCGTGGCCGGTGCCCAGCTGCGGCATCTGGCGCACGAACACGCGCGTGTTGCCCGCGAACGCCGCCTCGACGGCCTCGGCGCCGTGGCCGGTGACGAGGATGGAACGCGCCGGGGCCAGCGCCTCGGCGGTGGCCACGACGTGGCCCAGCAGTGGCCGGCCGCCCAGCGTGTGCAGCACCTTGGGTCGCGCCGAACGCATCCGCGTGCCCTTGCCCGCGGCCATGATCACGACACTGAGTGCCATAGGGAATTCCGGTTCGTGTGAGGAACCGGAATTATCGCAAGCGGGCGAGGGTCAGGCGCTGGGGCCGCTGGCCGCGGGCGCGGCCGGCGCGGCCGACGGCACCATCGGCAGCTCGACGCGCACGTTGTGCGCCTTGTCGTTGGTGCGCGGGAAGTCCTTCATGGACGCGTCGAACATCGCGGCGATGAGGCGGTCGCCGCCCGAGCTGTAGCCGTCCGAGCTGACGCGCGTCTCGTACAGCGCCTTGCCGGTGTTGGCGTCGCGGATCAGCAGCGCCACCTCGTTCAGGTAGATGTCGGCGGGCGGGAAGGGCGCCCACACGCCGCGGCGGTAGCCGTAGGGGCCCCAGGGGCCGTACGGGCCGTAGGGCGCCCAGCCAGCGTAGCCGAAGCGGCGCGGGCCGCCCCACCAGAACGGGTCGTCCCAGGGCGCCTGCTCGAAGCGCTCGGTGCGCACGCCGATCTGCACCATCACGGCCGGCTTGGCGCCGTCGGCCGCGGGCCTGAAGCCGGCGCTGGCCAGGGCCTGCGCGGCCGCGTTCTCGAGCGACTGCTGGCGCTGCGGGTTGCGCTCCTGGGAGGGCAGGCGGTCGAAGGCGTAGGTGCCCGGCGCGGCGTCGGCCGGCCAGGCGCCGAAGGTGGCGACCGAGGTATCGACCGTGCGCAGGCCGGCACAGCCGGCGAGCAGCGCCGCGCCCGCGAGGGCGGCGACGGACAGGAGGCGTTGGGTGCGATGGAGGATGGTCATGGAGGGTCTCCCGGGTACCGACGGCGGCACCACCTTGGCGAGCTTCAGGCCCGCATGTAACTCGAGTATGTACCAGCATGCGGCGGGCCCGCCCGCGCGCTGTCCAGAGGCTGTCGCCGCCCTTGCGTCTCCTGGTCCATTCCGGTCGCGGCGGGTTCGGTTCACACGATGCGGATGATGCCCGGCCTGGGCGTCGCGCAGGACTCGTCCTCGTCGAACGCGATGTCGCCGCCGGGTTCGGCGCGGCCGGTGGCCTTGATCGTCGTGAACGGGTGCAGCTCGCGGTCCATCATGTGCGACGGCGTGATGTTGGCCATCGCGGTGAACACGTTCTCGATGCGGCCCGGGTGCTGCTTCTCCCACTCGCGGATCATCGCCTTGACCTGCACGCGCTGCAGGTTGTCCTGGCTGCCGCACAGCGTGCACGGGATGATGGGGAACTGCTTGTGCTCGGCCCAGCGCACGAGGTCGGTCTCGTCCACGTAGGCGAGCGGGCGGATCACCACGTTCCTGCCGTCGTCGCTCACGAGCTTGGGCGGCATGCCCTTCATCCGGCTGCCGAAGAACATGTTCATGAACATCGTCACCACGATGTCGTCGCGGTGGTGGCCCAGCGCGATCTTCGTGCAGCCGAGCTCGCCCGCCACGCGGTAGAGGATGCCGCGGCGCAGGCGCGAGCACAGCGAGCACATGGTCTTGCCGGGCTCGATGTGCTCGGTGACGATGGAGTAGGTGTCCTGTTCCTCGATGTGGAACGGCACGCCCCGCGCGCGCAGGTAGTCGGGCAGCACGTGCTCGGGGAAGCCAGGCTGCTTCTGGTCGAGGTTGACGGCGATCATCTCGAACTTCACCGGCGAGCGCTCGCGCAGCGACAGCAGGATGTCGAGCATCGCGTAGCTGTCCTTGCCGCCCGACAGGCACACCATCACCTTGTCGCCTTCCTCGATCATGTTGTAGTCGATGATGGCGGCGCCCACCTTGCGGTGCAGGCGCTTGGAGAGCTTGTTGATCTCGAAGGCCGCCTTGCGCGCGGCGGCCGTCTGCTGCTCGTCGAACACCGCGGTCATGCCGCCTCCTTCAGGCCGAACACCTCCACGCCCACCGATTCGCAGTCGGGATAGACGTCGGGCTTTTCCGTCGACACGCGCGCCGCGCGCACGTTCGGATGCGCCAGCATCAGCGCCAGCACGTCGTCGCACAGCGTCTCCTGCAGGTGCACGTGGCCGCGCGCCATGCGGTTGGCGATGGTGGAGCGGATGAAGTCGTAGTCGAGCACCTCGTTCAGCTGGTCGGCCTTGGGCGTGGACGAGGCCAGCGGCACGTAGAGGTCGACGTTGATCAGCACGCGCTGCTCGCCCTTCTTCTCGAACTCGTGCACGCCGATGTTGATCCACACCTCGTAGTTGCGCAGGAACAGCCGGCGGCAGTCCATGAGGGTGGGGTGGTGCAGGAGGCTGTGCATGGTGCGGACTTCAGTTCGATGCGGATTGGGCGTCGCGAGCCAGGAACAGCACGTCGCGCGACTGGGCGACGAGGTGCTGGCCGCCGTCGACGGGCAGGTCGACGCCGGTGATGGCGGGCGACTCGATGAGGAAGCGCACGGCGCGCGCGATGTCTTCCGGCGTGGACGAGCGGCCCAGCGCGGTGAGCTTGTGGGCCTTGGCGAACTCGTCCTCGTCCATCGGGCCGGAGACGAGCGTGATGCCCGGCGACACGCCGCACACGCGCACCGCCGGCGCCAGCGCCTGGGCCAGCAGCACGGTGGCGTGCGCCAGCGCGGCCTTGGTGAGCGTGTACGAGAAGTAGTCGGGGTTCGGGTTGTGCAGCTTCTGGTCGAGCAGGTTCACCACGCATGGCGTCACGCGGGCGTGCGCGGGCTGCGCGGTGGCCTGGGCGGCGAGCGCCCGCGCGAGCGCCACCGGCGCCGCCGTGTTGCTGCGCACCAGCGATTCGAGCAGGGCGGCGTCGAAGGTGGCGGGGCTGTCGTACTCGAAGCGCGACGCGCTGTTGACCACCGCGTCGACGCGCCCGAAGGCTTCGGCGATGGCGGGCAGCAGCGCGGCCGTCGCGGCCGGGTCGGCGAAGTCGGCGGCGAAGACCTCCACGCGCGCGCCGACCGCGCGCAGTTCCTCCGCCGTGGACGCGGCCTCGGCGAGCGACCGGGGCGCGGCGCCGCGGTGGTGCAGCGCGATGTCGAAGCCGGCGTGCGCCAGCTCGAGCGCGATCACGCGGCCGATGCGGCGCGCCGCGCCCGTCACCAGCGCCACGGGGCGCGCGGCGGGCGACATTTCGGCGTCGAGGTGGTGGGGGTGGGCCATTGATCCCTACAATTTGATTCGATGCAGCGCAATTCCAGGCCCGATCTCGCGGGCGCCAACTCAGATTCTTCCCCCTCGACGAGCGGCCCGCTCGTCGACCGCATTGCCGCGCGCGTGGCGGCGGCCGGCGGCTGGATGCCATTCGACGACTTCATGGCGGAGGCGCTGTACGCGCCCGGCCTGGGCTACTACGGCGGCGGACGCCGCATCTTCGGCCTCGGGCCCGAGGGCGGCAGCGATTTCGTCACCGCCCCCGAATTGTCGCCGTTTTTCGGCCGCGCGCTGGCGGTGCAGGTGCGCGAGGCCCTGGCGGCGTCGGGCACCGGGCGCGTCTACGAGTTCGGCGCCGGCTCCGGCGCGCTGGCCGAACAGCTGCTGGAGGCGCTGGACGCCGACGACGCCGACGACGACGGCATGCTCCGCCAGCCGGTGGATCTGACGATCATCGAGTTGTCCGGGCCGTTGCGCGAGCGCCAGCAGGCGCGCCTGGCCCGCTTCGCGCCGCGCGTGCAGTGGCTGGACGCCTGGCCCGAGACCATGGAGGGCGTGGTCGTCGGCAACGAGGTGCTCGACGCGATGCCCGTGAAGCTGCTGCACCGCGCGGGCGGCCGCTGGCACGAGCGCGGCGTGGTGGATCTGTACCCCCACGGTCGCTCGCGCTCCCTGTCCCCCGAGGGGGCCGGCCGGGACGGGCCCGGCGAAGCCGGATCCCGCGCTCCCTCGGCTGGAAAGCCCGCTGACGAGCAGCGTCGGTTTGCATTCGCCGACCTCGACGTCCCGTTCTCCCTCGAAGGCGAGACCCAGGCCGCCTCGGCGCTGATGGACGGCTTCTTCCCCGACGGCAGCGTCACCGAGATCCACACCATCGCCGAAAGCTTCGTCGCGAGCCTGGCCGACCGCCTCCAGCGCGGCGTCGCGATCCTGGTCGACTACGGCTTTCCCGAGCACGAGTACTACCACCCGCAACGCACGGGCGGCACGCTGATGTGCCACCAGGCCCACCAGGCCGACGGCGATCCGCTGGTGGACATCGGCGCCAAGGACATCACCGCGCACGTCAACTTCTCCGGCATCGCGCTGGCGGCGCAGGAGGCCGGCCTCACGGTGCTGGGCTACACCTCGCAGGCGCGTTTCCTCATCAACTGCGGCCTGGTCGACCTGCTGGCCGCCGCCAGCGTTGCCAAGCGCCCCAACGCGCAGAAGCTCGTCAACGAACACGAGATGGGCGAGCTGTTCAAGGTGATCGCGCTCGCGCGCAACTGCGAACTCGACCCGATCGGGTTTCGCTCGGGCGACCGCTCGCACATGCTGTGAGGTGGCTCCTCGTCCTCGTGCTGTGCCTGCTGGTCTTCAACCGCTTCGGCGACTGGATGACGCGCCACGGCTTCGGCCGCCTGCCCGGCGACCTGCGTTTTCGCGTGGCCGGGCGCGAGGTCTTCGTGCCGGTGGGCAGCGCGCTCCTGCTGTTCCTGATCGCCAGCGCGATCGCCTGGATCAGGTGAGCGTCACGTGCGCGTGGTCCGGTAGCCCTCGCGCAGCAGCTTCGCGCGCCACAGCGCGTTGGCCCAGCGGCCGCGCAGCACACAGTAGGTGATCACGATCACGAGGGTGCTCAGCGCCAGCCCGTCGTCCTGCCGGGCTTCTGCGAGCCCGCTGGCGAACCAGATCAGCGAGTCCATGCCCAGCATCGCCAGCATCGGCAACCACAGCCCCTTGGCACAGGCCCACGAGGCGCCAAAGAGGAACGCGGGCCACGAGAAGCCGTTCTTGACGCGGTGGTAGCCGCGGGTGGGATTGAAATAGCCGAAGCGTTCAGCGCTCATGGCCGGCCATTGTGCCCGCCAGCTCGACGATACGGATCAATCCGCGCGCGGCATGGCGGTCTTGAGCGCGTTCACGCGCGCCTGCCGGATCGCGTCCGCGATGGCCGGGCCCTTCATTCCTCGCTCGATGGCCTGCGCCGACGCCGCGCGGGCGTCGACGTCCTGCGCGATCCGCAGCGCCTGTGCCAGGCGTGCGCGCTGCGGGTAGGGGCGGTCCTCGAAACCCAGCCGGCCGGTGGCGTCGCATTCGCAGGCGGCCAGCATCTGCAGGAAGCGCTCGGGGCGGCGGAACGCGTCGCAGCGCTCCAGCAGGCGCATCAGCGCCGCGCCATCGAGCTGCTGGCTCGCGTGCACATGGGTGTGCTCGCGCGCGGTCAGCAGCGCGAGCTCGGCGCAGTCCACCGGCACGCGCAGGCGCTCGTCGACCCGGCGGATCAGCTTCTCGCCGCGCTGCTCGTGGCCGATGTGGCGTGGCAGCACGTCGGCCGGTGTCGTGGCCTTGCCCAGGTCGTGCACGAGGCAGGCCCAGCGCACCGGCAGCGGCTGGCCGGTGGCCGCGCAGCGGTCCAGCACCATCAGCGTGTGCACGCCGGTGTCGATCTCGGGGTGGTGCGCGGGCGGCTGCGGCACGCCGAACAGCGCGTCCACCTCGGGCAGCAGCCTCGCAAGCGCGCCGATGCTGCGCAGCACCTCGAACATGCGCGCCGGCGCGCGTTCCATCAGCCCCCGCGAGAGCTCCTGCCACACCCGCTCGGCCACCAGCGCGTCCACCTCGCCGGCGTCCACCATCTCGCGCATCAGCGCGGTGGTCTCGGGCGCGACGGTGAAGTGCGGCCAGCGCGCGGCGAAGCGGGCCAGGCGCAGGATGCGCACCGGGTCCTCGGCGAAGGCCGCGGAGACGTGGCGCAACACCCGCGCGGCGAGGTCGCGCTGGCCGCCGTGCGGGTCCACCAGCGTGCCGTCGTCGGCCTGCGCGATCGCATTGATCGTCAGGTCGCGGCGCACCAGGTCGTCCTCCAGCGTGACGTCGGGCGCGGCGTACACCTCGAAGCCGCGGTAGCCCGGGCCGGTCTTGCGCTCGGTGCGCGCGAGCGCGTATTCCTCGTGCGTCTTCGGATGCAGGAACACGGGGAAATCCTTGCCCACGGGCAGGTAGCCGGCGTCCAGCATGTCCTGCGGGCTCGCGCCGGTGACGACCCAGTCGCGGTCGTTCACCGGCTCGCCCAGCAGGCGATCGCGCACCGCGCCGCCGACCACGTACGCCTTCATGGCATGTCCGGCGCCAGCGGCTGCTCGGCGTCGCGCGGCCCGATCTGCGGGCCCAGTCGCGGGCGCAGCTGCGGCCCCTTGTCGCCCAGCAACGCGGCGTAGATCGCGGCGTTGGACATCACTTTCTTGACGTAGTCGCGTGTCTCGAGGAACGGCACGTTCTCGGCCCAGACCTCGGGCGCCAGCATCACCCCGCCGCGCCATCGCCGCGGACGCGCCGGGCCGGCGTTGTAGGCGGCGGCGGCCATCGGGTCGGAGCCGCCGAGGCTGTCGAGCACCATCTTCAGGTAGAAGCAGCCGATGCGAAGGTTGGTGGACGGGTCGGTGATCAGCTCGGGCCGGTAGGGGATGCCGCCCTTCTTCGCGGCCCACCTGGCGGTGGCCGGCATCAGCTGCATCAGCCCGTTGGCGCCGACCGCGGATTTCATGTTGCCCATGAAGCGCGTCTCCTGGCGGATGAGGCCGAAGACGAAGGCCGGGTCGAGGCTGGCGTTGGTGGCGGCCTCGACGATGTCGCGCCGGAACGGCATCGGGTAGCGCTGCGCGATGTCGATCTCGATCTTGGTGCGCTCGCTGGTGTTGATGCACAGCTGCCAGTCGCTCATGTCGCAGGCCCACTGGGCCGCGGCCATCAGGTCGCGGTCGCCCATGCCGCGCAACGTGTAGTTCCACTCGCGGCGGCCCTCGTCGCGCATGTCCAGCGCGTTGAGCGCCAGCGCGCGCTGCAGGCCCGGGTTCGCGTGCGCCAGCCCGCGTTCCAGCGGCGTGATGGGCAGGGGCCTGGGCGGCAGCGCGAACTGGTTGCCCAGGTCTTCCGCGGCGAGCAGGCCGTAGAAGCTGACCGTCGACGACAGCGCGGCCAGCTTCTGGCGCGCCGCGGCGGTGGCGGCGTCGTTCTCGGCGCCCGCGGCCAGCAGGCCCAGCGCGAGTTCGGCCTGCGCGCGCCAGTAGACCCAGTTGTCGGCGGCGCGCTCGGCAGGGCTCATCGCGTCGATGGCGCGCATCACGTTCTTCCAGCGCTGCGAGCCGCCGCCCGCGCGCAACGCGGCGCGCGCGTGCCACGCCAGCACGTCGTCGCCCCAGTCGGGCGGCGCGAGCGCCTCGCCCTTGCGCGCCGGCTTGCGGGCGGCCCAGGCGCGATCGGCCCAGTCCACGGCCTCGGGCAGCAGCGCCTGCGCGCCGTGCTTGGCGATCACGGCCCAGGCCCAGGCGGCGTTGTCCGCGCCGATGGACGACTGCCAGCGTTCCTGCAGCTGCAGCGCCGCGGCGGCGGGATCGCTCGCGCCCATTCGGGCCAGCGCGAGCGCGACCATCTCGTTGCGCCGCGTGGTGTCGACGTCGGCCTTGCGCGTGATGAAGCGCGCCGGGTTGTCCTGCAGCGCGGCGATCTCCTTGACGGCCGGCTTGCCCAGGATCTGCGCCGCGCCGCGCATCGCGCGCTCGGCGCTCTTCGCGTTGAAGTCGGCGGCCCGGCGCAGGCGGCGCCAGACGTCGGCGTCGGTGAACACCTGGTCGTCGTGGAGCGTCTGGGCCAGCAGCTGGCAGCCGCCGTCGATGTCCTTGATCGCGAGCCACTGCGCCAGCGCGATGTCGCGCACCTCCTTGCCGGCGAGGTGGTCGACGAGCGTCGCGTAGCAGGCGACGCTGCGGTCGTCGGTCATGCGAAGGCGCGGATAGTCGCGCTTGAACGCGTCCCAGTCGTGGCGGTGGCCCACCTCCAGCAGCCAGTCGTTGCGCAGCCGGTCCTCCACGTAGGTGCCGGGCCAGCGCACGTAGAACTGCTCGACCTCGTCGGCGCTCACCTCGGAGATCCGGTTCGTCAGCTCCCAGTAGTCCACCCAGGGCGCCAGCGCCAGGCGGTTGGTGACCGCCGTGGCGCGCAGCAGCGCCAGCCGGGCGCGGTCGTGGCGCTGGAAGGCGTCGCGGGCGTCGCGGATGACGTCGTCGCGGGCGTTGGTGGCGTTACCCGTGGGGGCATCGGCCGGCGTGACCGGCGGCAGCGCGGCGGCCTCGGGCGCGGGAGGCGTCGGCGTGGCGGCGGGCGGCACCGCGCGCGCCGCTGCGGGAGGCGGCGCCGCCGGCGTCGGGGCGGATGCGGCGACGCCCGGCTCCGGCTCCTCGTCGGCGGCGCGGGAAGACGGGCCGGCCGGCGTCGCCTCGACCGGGGCCGAGGACGCTGCGGCCGCGGGCGCCTGGGACTGCGCGGAGGTGGCGGACAGCAGCGCGAACGCTGCGAGCGCGAAGGGGGCGAGCGCTGGGAAACGGGGAGCGGACATGTTCGTCCAATATACCGAAGTAAGCCCGCGCACCGCCGTCGCGCACGGCAGCGAACGCGGCCGCGTCGCGTGCCAGCGTCAGTCGCGCGACGTCCGGTACGGCTCCTCGAACTGCAGGAAGTCCTTCTCCGCCAGCGCGCCGCGGATCCAGGCCGCCGTGCCCTTGGCCGCGACCGCGCGCTCGATGTAGGCGGCCACGTCGGGCGGCACCGGCAGCGCGTAGGTGCGCATGCGCATGACCACCGGGGCGAAGTAGGCATCGGCGATGGAGTACTCGCCGAACAGGTACGGGCCACCGGACTCGGCCAGCGCCTCCTGCCACAGCCGCGTCATGCGGGCCAGGTCGGCGCGCGCGTCGGCGTTCCCGGCCAGCACCCGCGCGCCCACCTCGGGCAGCGCGGCCTCGATGTTCATGCCGAACGCGTTGCGCAGCGCGCCGAAGCCGCTGTGCATCTCGGCGCAGACGCTGCGCGCGCGGGCGCGCCGCTTCGCGTCGCGCGGCCACAGGGCCCGGGCGGGAAACTTCTCGGCCACGTACTCGGCGATGGCCAGCGTGTCCCACACGGCGAAGCCGTCGTCCTCGACCAGGATGGGCACCTTGCCGGCCGGCGACAGCGCGCCCACGGTGGCCTTGAACCTCGAGTCGGCCTCGAAGCTGTCGAAGCGCGCCATGACCTCCTCGAACGGGATGTCGAACTGCGTGAGCATCACCCACGGACGCATCGACCAGGACGAGTAGTTCTTGTTGCCGATCAGCAGCTTCATGCGGGGCTCCGGAATGCGCTTGTTGGAAGGGGAGGCCGACTGTAGCCCGGCGCACCGCGGGCCCGGTTGACGAATGCGCATCGGGGTGATGCCCGCGTTGCATGCCTACAGGGCTCGCGCCGATGGAAGCGACCGATTTCTGAGCTACGCTTCGCGGTCGCGCGCGTCGCCCCAACCCCTTCCCATGACCGAGCTGTTCCGCCGCCAGGCCGTCGATCACCAGCGTCAGAGATTCCACGGTGCGATCGTGTTGACGCGCAGCCCGTGGCAGACCGCCGTCGCCGCGTTCTTCGTGCTGCTGGTGCTGGCGCTGGTGGTGTTCGCGTGCACGCAGGGCTTCGCGCGCAAGGAGTCGGTGGGCGGCGTGCTGATGCCCGCGGGCGGCGTGCTGCGGCTGGTGGCGCCGCAGGCCGGCGTCGTCGTGGCCACGCCCGCGGCGCAGGGCACCCGGGTGGCGGCGGGCCAGGCCGTGGTCGCCTTGTCCACCGAGCAGGCGAGCGCCAGCGGGCCCACGCAGGAGGCCGTCGCGCGCTCGCTCGCGTTGCGCCAGGGCAGCCTCGGCGACGAGCTGCAGCAGCAGGGCCTGCAGGTGCGCCAGCAGGCGGCCTCGCTCGATGCGCGCGTTGGCGCCGTCGCGGCCGGCCTGGCGCAGCAGGAGCGCGAGATCGCGTTGCAGCGCGAGCGCGTGCAGCTGGTGCGCGACGTGGCCGGCCGCTATCCCGATCTCGTGCGCAGCGGGGCGGTGTCGCCGGTGGAGGCGGCCGAGAAGCAGACCGAGCTGCTCGACCAGCAGGCGCGGCTGTCCGAGATGGAGCGCGCCCGCGGCGCCGCGCAGGCCGAGCTGGCCACCCTGCGCGCCGACCGCGCCTCGCTGCCGCTGCAGGCCGGCCGCGAGAGCGCGCAGATGCGCCGCGAGGTGCAGGCGCTTGCGCAGGCCCAGGCCGAGAACGAGTCGCGCCGCGGCAACCAGGTGCTGGCCCCGCAGGCCGGCGAGATCGCCGCGCTGCTGGCGGCGCCGGGCCAGTCGGTGGCCGCCGGCCAGACGCTGGCCACGCTGCTGCCGGCCGGCGCGGCGCTGGAGGCCGAGCTGTGGGTGCCCACGCGCTCGGCGGGTTTCGTGCGCGCGGGCATGCCCGTGTGGCTGCGCGTGGACGCGTTCCCGTACTCGCGCTACGGGCAGCTGGCCGCGCACGTGCGCGAGGTCTCGCGCAGCGCGGTCGCGGCGCGCGACCTGGGCGACGGCAACGAGTCGGCCGCCGGCGCGCCGGACAACGTCTTCCGCGTGGTCGTCACGCTCGATCCCGACGCGCCCGGCGACGCCGCGCTCGCGTGGCGCGCCTCGCTGAAGGCGGGCATGCACGTGCAGGCGAGCCTGGTGGCCGAGCGCCGCACGCTGGTGGAGTGGGCCCTGGAGCCGCTGGCGGCCTGGCGGGTGGCCGCGCGATGACGGACGCGATGGAGCACGACCCCGTGCCTGCCGGCGTCACGCGCCGGCTGGGCCTGCGCCGCCGCCTGCCGGTGATCCTGCAGACGGAGGCCACCGAGTGCGGCCTCGCGTGCCTGGCGATGGTGGCCGTGAGCCTCGGGCTGGACACCGACCTGCCCTCGCTGCGCCTGCGCTTCGGCGTGTCGCGCAAGGGCGCCAACTTCGAGGGCCTGGTGCGCGTGGCGGCGGCGCTGGGGATGGCCAGCCGCCCGCTGAAGCTCGACCTGCACAACCTGCGCGAGCTGCAGCTGCCCTGCATCCTGCACTGGGACATGAACCACTTCGTGGTGCTGGAGTCGGTGTCGGCGCGCCGCCTCGTGATCCACGATCCGAGCGTGGGCGTGCGCACGCTCACGCTGGCGGAGTTCGCGCCGCACTTCACCGGCATCGCGCTCGAACTGTCGCCGGGCGAGGGCTTCTCGCCGCAGTCCGAGCGGCTGCGCTTCACGCTGCGCGGCCTGATGGGCCGCATCACGGGCCTGAACCGCGGCCTCGCGCAGATCCTCGCGCTGGCGCTCGCGCTGGAGGTGGTGGTGATCGCGCTGCCGTTCTACCTGCAGTGGGTGGTCGACCAGGCCCTGCTGGCCGCCGACCGCGAGCTGCTGGGGGTGCTGGCGATCGGCTTCGGCCTGCTGGTGCTGCTGCAGGCCGGCATGGGCGCGGTGCGCGGCTGGTGGGTGGCCACGCTCAGCGCGCGCCTGAACTTCCAGTGGCTGGGCAACGTGTTCGGGCACCTCGTGCGGCTGCCGCTGGAGTTCTTCGAGAAGCGCCACGTGGGCCACATCGTGTCGTGCTTCGGCTCGATCGCGGTGATCCAGAAGACGCTCACCACGGGCCTCGTGCAGGCGCTGGTGGACGGCCTGATGGTGGCGGGCACGCTGGTGATGATGGGCCTGTACAGCCCGGCGCTGATGGCCGTGTCGCTCGTCGCGGCCGCGCTGTACGGCCTGCTGCGCTGGGGCGTGTTCCGCTCGCTGCGCGACGCCAGCGCCGAGGAGATCATCCACGCGGCGCGCCAGCAGACCCACTTCCTGGAGACCGCCGGCGGCATCCAGAGCGTGCGTCTCTTCGGCCGCGGCGACCAGCGCCGCGCCGGCTGGATGAACATGCTGGCCGACCAGTTCAACGCCGGCCTGCGCGTGGCGCGCGTGCACGTGGCGCACGAGAGCGCGCAGACGCTGCTGTTCGGCCTGGAGCGCGTCGTCGTGGTCTGGCTGGCGGCGCGCATGGTGCTGGCCGGCGGCTTCACGGTGGGCATGCTGTTCGCGTACATGGCCTACAAGGAGCTGTTCTCCACCCGCGTGGGCGCGCTCCTGGACACGGCCTCCGAGCTCGCGATGCTGCGCCTGCACGGCGAGCGCGTGGCCGACATCGCGCTGGCCCGGGCCGAGGCCGGCGAGGCGCCGGCGGCCGTGGAGGTCGACCTGAGCAGACGTCCCGCGCGCATCGAGCTGCGCGGCGTCGGCTACCGCTACGCGCCCACCGAGCCCTGGGTGCTGCGCGGCGTCGACCTGGTGGTGGAGGACGGCCGCAGCCTGGCCATCACCGGGCCCTCGGGCTGCGGCAAGACGACGCTCGTGAAGGTGCTGCTGGGACTGCTGCCGCCCACCGAGGGCGAGGTGCTGTTCGACGGCACGCCCCTCCACCGGCTCGGGCTGTCGCACTACCGGGCGCTGATCGGCACCGTGATGCAGGAGGATCGCCTGTTCTCCGGCTCGGTGGCCGACAACATCTGCTTCTTCGACCCGGAGCCCGACCTCGAGCGCATCGAGGAATGCGCCCGGCTGGCCGCGGTGGAGGCGGAGATCCGCGCGATGACCATGGGCTTCCACACGCTGGTGACCGACGTCGGCACCGGCCTGTCCGGCGGCCAGAAGCAGCGCGTGCTGCTGGCGCGCGCGCTGTACCGGCGCCCGCGCATCCTGGTGCTGGACGAGGCCACCAGCCACCTGGACCTGCGCAACGAGGCCAGCGTCAACCAGGCCGTCCGGGCGATGGCGCTGACCCGCGTGATCGTGGCCCACCGCCCCGAGACGATCGCGATGGCCGACCGGGTGGTGGCTTTGGCGCGGGGCCGGATCGATTCGGACAGCGAGTCCCCACACTGACCGCAGCGGCCAAAACCTGGGCCCCGCCGGCGGGGGGGTGTCCGGCCCCCCCTTTTGGGGAAGCGCGCGCGGCCCAGTTCAGCGAAACTTCTTTCATCGGCTCCAGCGCTGTGCGCAGCCTGGGAGCCGGAAAGCAGGATGGCGGCCTTCGACACGCTCTTTCTGCCTCGCCGCGCCCGCATCGGGGGCCGTTCGGGGTCGATCTGCTCGCAAAGTAAGTAGTTGGCCTGCTGTCGAATCGGGCACGAAGAGCCGAAAATCTGCAGGAAAAGGGGGGGGTCGCCTCGACGAACCGTCCCGACCCAGCCTCCTGGCGCCGCGCCCACCGCGCCGCCGGGATCCCGGGCCGTGCTGAAGTTCGGCGAAGGGAAGACTGCAACGCCGCGGTGTTCCCGCAACGGACCGGCCCCGGAGGAAAGACATGTTCAAGCCACTCAACCGCAACGCCAAGAACGCTAGCCGCCCTGCCGCCGGCTTTGCGGAGACGCAGTTCCTGCACCAGGCCGACGACGACGACTACAGCGGGTTCGCGCCCACGCAGCTGTTCGACGAGGACGACTTGGCCACCGCGCCGGCCGGCGAGGCCGCGCAGCCCGCCGTTCCCGCCACGCCGGCCGACGCCCACGCCGCGGCCAGCACGTCGCGCACGGCGCTCGAACGTGCCGCCGCCGCGCCGTTGCCCGCCGCAGCGGCCGCCGACGAGCCTTCCATCCCGCAATCCTGGGTCACCTCGCAATGGGTGGCCGCGCAGGAGGCCAAGGCGCACGAGGCCGCGAACCAGGCCCGCGCCGTGATCGCCGCGCAACGCCGCGCCGAGGAACAGGCCGGGTCGGCCGAACCCTCCGCCGAACCGGCCGCGCCGCGCACCGGCCTGGGCCGCCTGCGCGCCGCGTTCGAGAAGCTGCTGCCCGGCGAATTCAAGAGCCTGCTGCCGCTGTTCGTCGGCGTGACGGTGACGATGGCGATGATCTCGGCAGTGTTGCCGATGATCGACAAGCTCTGAGGCTAGTTCCCGAACGCGTGGATCCCGCGCGCGATTGCGAACAGCACCCACAGGGCGATCCAGATCATGCGTCCCTTGCCGGGCGTCGCCCAGCGTAGGCGGATCCGCTTGAGCGGCTCGGGTCGCGCGGGACGCGCGCGCGTCGCCACCTCTACTCGCCGCAGGCGCAGCGCTTCGGGAATGCTCTTCCAGCGTGCCACGAGCCCCAGCCGCGACCCGAACGGGGCAGTTGCGCCGGCCGGCGTCTGCCCGCGCAGGGCGCGATCGAACTCCAGCCGGTCGACGGCGTCGCGCCACGCGAAGAGCTCGGCGGCCAGGCCCTCCAGCCACGCCAACACGCGCCAGACCGCCGCCAAGCCGATCAGCGCCGCAGGCGCGATGAGCAGCGTCGCGATGGCCGCGACCACGTCGCCGCTGTCGTCCGCCGCCCCCATCACGATGCCCGAGATCGCCAGGCCGGCGGCCAGCAGGACGGCCACGGCCGCGTAGCTCGCCACAAAGCGCGCGATCGGCCCGGGCAGCCGGTATCGGCCCGGCGCCGGATGCACCCAGCGCAGTGCCAGCCGCAGCCCGAACGTGAGCGCGGTGCCGATGGCGGTGTAGAACGCAGCATCGACCAGACCGGGCGCAGCACACGCAAAGGCCAGTCCGGCCAGCAGGTCGGTGCTCAGCAGCTCGCGCCCTTGCAGGCGGCGCAGCGCCCGCGGGTTGAGTGCGCCTGCCAGCGCCGGCGTGTCGGCATCCGCGCAGGCGAGTTGCCAGCGCTCGGCCCAGCGCAAGGCCTCGAGGGCGGCCGGCCGGCTCGCGACGGGCGTCACCGGGTTCGACGGCGAATGCAGCCGTCGCAGCCAGGCGTTGCCGCTGAAGTGGCGCGCCCACACGAGGTCGCGCGACAGGGCGAGACGCGCCTCCATCTGCCGCAACGCCCAGGGCGACAGCCAGCTGGAAAGGCGCGCCGGGTGCAAATGCCAGTCGAACGTGCGGCCGGCCTCGAACAGCAGCGTCAGCGGCGGCTGGTCGCTCTCCATGAACCAGCGCAGCAACGCGAACTCGAGCGCCTGGCCTTCGTCCAGCGAGGCGCCGGTGCGCGCCTGCAGCAACGCGCGCAGCTCGGGCAGGAAGGCCTCGTCGCGCGTGCCCGGCGCGGCCTCGGCGAGTTCGTGGAAGCGGTGGAAGCGCGTGGCCAGGCCAGGCTCATCGGCGCGGGAATCGGAGGGCGCGGCGTCCGGTAGCACGGCGATCTCCCGCTCGAAGCCGGGCGGCTCGTCGACCGGCTCGGGCGGCGAGGGCGCCGGTGCCGCGTCGACCGGGACCTGCTCGAACGCCTCCGCCTCGCGCCGGCGCGCGATGGGCAGCACCGCCTCGTAGGCCTCGCGGATGCGCGCGAAGTCCTGCGGGTGCGTCTCGGGACGGAATTCCTTGATCAGCGCGGCGTAGCGGCGGCGCAGGTCGGCCATGGCCACGTCGGGGGCCACGCCCAGGGTCTGCCACGGCGTCATCGCGCGCCTACCAGGCGGGGCCGCGTTCGAGCGTGTCGAGGGCGGCCGCGAACTGCTTGCGGGCCTCGCCGATCTCGCGGCCGTCCTGGCGGCCCAGCACCGCCTCGAACTGGCCCAGCCAGCGGCCCACCTGCTCGCGCTCGTCGCCCAGCAGCTGCTCGTAGAGCCGGTTCGCGCGCTCCAGCACGAGACGGTTCTGGTCCTGGTCGCGCGGGTGCACCTTCAGCGCGGCGAGCTCGGCGCGGCGGCGCGCGATCTCCTCGTCGCCGATGTCGCCGGCGAGCTTGCGGATCACCACGTTCTGCTCGATGCCGTGTTCGGGCACCGCGATGTCGACGTCGAGGATGCCGTTGACGTCGTAGGTGTAGCGCACGTCCACCTGCACCTCGCCGGCCTTGCGCGGCGGGATGGTCACGTCGACGCTGCCCAGCTCGATGTTCTGGCTGCAGTGGCGCGACTCGCCCTGGAAGATGTTGACCGCCAGCGCGGTCTGGTTGTCGGCCACGGTCTGCACGGTCTTGACGCGGCTGGCCGGCACCACGGTGTTGCGCTCGATGATGGGCAGGAACACGTCGCCGACGTGGCCGCCGCGGCCGTCCGATTCGCTCACCCGGATGCCCAGCGTGTGCGGGCACACGTCGGTGAGCACCATCTCCTCGAAGGCCTCGTCGCGGCTCGTGAGGCCGGCGCACACGGCCACGCCCAGCGCGATGGTCTGGTCGGGGTCGAGGTGGCGCGCGGGCAGGCGGCCGAACAGCTGCGACACCAGCCGTCGCACCATGGGCATGCGGCTCGCGCCGCCCACCAGCGCGATCTCGTCGAGGTCGGCCACGCGCAGCCGGGCGTCGCGCAGCGCGCGCTCGATGGGTGCGCGCAGGCGCTCCAGCAGCGGCTCGCAGGCCTTCTCGAATTCGGCGTGCGTCAGCGTCAGCGTGCCTAGGCCCAGGCCCTGAAGGTCGACCTCGCAGCCGGGGCCGGACGCCAGCGCGCGCTTGGCCGACTCGGCGGCGAAGCGCAGCGCGCCCAGCTTCGCGGGATCGGCCAGCGTCCTTGCGTCGACGGAGGCCTTGCGCGCCAGCAGCTGCAGCAGGGCCTCGGTGAAGTCGTCGCCGCCCAGGAAGCTGTCGCCGCCGGTCGCGCGCACTTCCATCACGCCGGAGAAGCGCTCGAGGATGGACACGTCGAAGGTGCCGCCGCCCAGGTCGATGATGAGGAAGGTGGCGTCGGCGTCGCGCTCGTGGATGCCGTGGAACAGCGCCGCGGCGGTCGGCTCGTTCACCAGGCGCAGCACCTTCAGCCCGGCCAGTTCGCCGGCCAGGCGCGTGGCCTTGCGCTGCTGGTCGTTGAAGTAGGCGGGCACCGAGATGATGACCTCCTCCACCTTCTCGCCGGTGGCGTGCTCGGCGTCGGCCTTGAGCGCGCGCAGCACCAGCGCCGACAGGTCCTCCGGGCGGTAGTGCACGCCGCCCAGCGCCAGCTTCTGCCCGGTGCCCATCAGCCGCTTGAACGAGGCGGCGCTGCGCCTCGGATGGGTGACCAGGCGCTCGCGCGCGGCGGCGCCCACCAGCAGGCTGCCGTCGGTGTCCACCGAGACGACCGAGGGCGTGAGCACGGCGCCGTGCACGTTGGGGATCGGGGTCGGGACGCCGTCCTTCAGCCAGGCGATGAGGCTGTTGGTGGTGCCAAGGTCGATGCCGAAGATCAAAAGGGTCCCTCCCGGACGGATGTGCGCGGCGCGGCTGTCGAGCGCCGGAACCGATTTTATGGGGGAGTCGGCGGGGCGGAACCCGGCGCCTCCTCAGGCAACATGGGACACATGGACACGTTCTTTCGCATCGGGACGCGCTGGCTCGCGGGGCTGGCACTGCTGGCGGCCGCGGCCTTCGCGGACGCCGGCGCGCTCGTGCCCGTGCATGCGATCCAGGGGCCGGGCGCCCGCAGCCCACTCGCCGGCCGGCGCGTCGTCACCGAAGGCGCCGTGACGCTGGTCACCAGCAACGGATTCTTCCTCCAGGAGGCGGACGGCGCCGACGCGGGGCGCGCCTCGCGGGGCATCTTCGTGTTCACCGGCGATGCGCCGGCCGTGGCGGCGCGCCAGTGCGTGAGGCTGGCGGGCCGGGCCGTGGAGTTCAACGCGGGCGCCGCGAACAACCGCGAGACGCTGGCGCACCCCGTCACCGAGCTGCACGACGTGACCGACCTGCAGGCGCTGCGAAGCGACTGCGACATCGCGCCCGTGGCGCTGGCATGGCCGCTGCCCGAAGGCGAGAGCCTGGAGCGCCACGAGGGCATGCTGGTGACGCTCACGGGGCCCTTCACCGTGCAGCAGAACTTCTTCCTCGGGCGGTTCGGGCAGCTCACGCTGGCCAGCGGCGGACGGCTGCGCGTGCCCACCGACGTCGTGCGTCCCGGGGCGCCCGCGCGGGCGCTGGCACGTGCCAACGCGCGACGCAGCCTGGTCCTCGACGACGGCTCGGCGCTCCAGTTCCTGGCGCCCACGCCGTACCTGGCCGACGACGGCAGCGTGCGCGCCGGCGACACGCTCACCGAGGTCACCGGCGTGATCGACTACGGGCTGGCCAGCGCGCGGGCCGACGGGCCGGGCACCTGGAAGATCCATCCGGCGCGGCCGCCGCGCTTCGCCCGGGCCAACCCGCGCAGCCCCGGTCCGGCGAGCGTGGGCGGCGACCTGCGCATCGCAGCGGCCAACCTCGACAACTTCTTCGCCACGCTCGCCGACGGCCACGGCCGCTGCGGCCCGCGCCGCCTCGCGTCGGATTGCCGCGGCGCGCGCAACGCGGCGGAGTTCGAGCGGCAACGCGCCAAGATCGTGGAGATGCTCGCGGCCCTCGACGCCGACGTCGTCGCGCTGATGGAGATCGAGAACGACGGCGGCCCGGCGCTGCAGGGTCTCGTCGACGCGCTGAACGCGCGCAACGGCGCCGCCACGTGGGACGTCGTCGGCGAACCGCCGGGCGGCAGCGGCGGCGACGCGATCCGCGTGGCGATGCTCTACAAGCCGGTGCGCGTCGCGCCCTTCGGGCCGCCGCGCTTCGACCGCGATCCCGTGCACAACCGGCCGCCGCTCGCGCAGGCCTTCGTCGTGCCGGGCGGCGGCGCGGGCTTCAACCTGATCGCGGGCCACTTCAAGTCGAGGCGTTGCGACGCCGCCGAGGGTGCGGATGCCGATCGCGGCGACCTGCAGGGCTGCTGGAACCATCGCCGGCTCTTGCAGGCCCGCGCGCTGGCGCGCTTCGCGGCGGTGGTTGCGCGCGCCAACGGCGTCACCGACACGCTGCTGGTGGGCGACTTCAACGCCTACGCCCGCGAGGATCCCCCCGCGGCGCTGGCGGCGAAGGGCTTCGCCGACCAGGCGGTGCGCTTCGATCCCGTGGGCTATTCCTACGTCTTCGACGGCGCGGCCGGGCGCCTCGACGGGGTGTTCGCCAACCCGGCGATGGCGGCGCGCGTCACCGGCGTCGCCACCTGGCACGTCGACGCCGACGAGCCCGAACTGCTGGACTACGCGTTCGCGCTGCGGGCATCCGGCGCGTCATCGACGTCGCCCTGGACGGCCACGCCATGGCGGGCGTCCGACCACGATCCGGTGGTCGTCGGCGTGCGGCTTCGCAAGCCGGCCGGTGTCGCGGCCCGATGACTCGGGCGGGCCGCCCGGGCGGCGACAATGCACCCATGCAAGTGAGTTCGTACCTGAAAGTGTCCGCGGTGATCGCGGTGGCGACCATCGCGCTGAAGGCCGGCGCCTGGTACGTCAGCGGCTCCGTGAGCCTGCTGTCCGACGCCATCGAAGGCCTGGTCAACCTCGTGGGCGCCGTGTTCGCGCTGATGATGGTGTCATGGGCCGCGCAGCCGCCCGACGAGGGGCATCCGTACGGCCATCACAAGGCCGAGTACTTCTCGAGCGGCTTCGAGGGCGTGCTGATCGTGGCCGCCGCGATCGCCATCGTCGGCGCCGCCGGCGAGCGCCTGTTCCATCCGGCGCCGGTGCAGGCGGTGGGCCTGGGCATCGCGCTGTCGCTGGCGTCCACGGCGCTCAACGGCGGCCTGGCCGTCGCGATGCTGCGCAAGGCCGCGGCCGAGCGCTCGATCGCGCTGGAGGCCGATGCCAAGCACCTGATCACCGACGTGTGGACCTCCGTGGGCGTGGTCGTCGGCCTGGTGGGCGTGCACTTCACGGGCTGGCTGTGGCTGGATCCGGTGGTGGCCGTCTGCGTGGCGGGCAACATCGTGCGCGAGGGCGTCTCGCTGGTCTGGCGCTCCGCCGACGGGCTGATGGACATGGCCGTCGAGCCCGAGGTGCGCGCGCAGATCGAGAAGACGCTGGCGGCCTTCGACACGCAACCCATCCGCTTCGACCACGTCGTCACACGGCGCGCCGGCCAGCGCCGCTACGCCGATCTGCACATGCACGTGCCGGCGGCGTGGACGCTGGGCCGCGCGGCGGCGCTGCGGGCGGAAGTGGAGCGCGCGCTGATGCGCGACGTGTCGGGCCTGCGCACGTCGATCCAGCTGCTGCCCACCGACGTCGAGGCCTACGTCGACGAGCCGGCCGCCCGGATCAAGGACGCCTGAGCGTGCTGGCCGTCATCCAGCGCGTGCGCGAGGCGCGCGTCGACATCGCCGGCGAGACCGTCGGCGCGATCGGCCCCGGCCTGCTGGTGCTGGTGTGCGCCGAGCCGGCCGACACCGAGGCGCAGGCCGACAGGCTCGTCGCCAAGCTGCTGAAGCTGCGCATCTTCGCCGACGAGGCCGGCAAGATGAACCGCAGCGTGCAGGACGTGCCCGACGGCGGCCTCCTCGTCGTCAGCCAGTTCACGCTGGCCGCCGACACCAGCGGCGGCAACCGCCCCAGCTTCACCGGCGCGGCGCCGCCGGACCTGGGCCGCCGGCTCTACGAGGCCGTGCTGCGCCTGGCCGCGGAGCGCCATCCGCGCGTGGCCAGCGGCCGCTTCGGCGCCGACATGCAGGTGCACCTCGTCAACGACGGGCCCGTCACCATTCCCATGACCCTTCGCTAGATAGAGATTTCCATGACCGCCATCGTCAAGTTCGACAAGCCGTCCACCCCGCCCGACATCGATTTCCCGCGCGAGGAGCGCCGCGAGATCGGCGCGCCCGAGCGCCGCACCTGGGTGATCTACGAGAGCGCGCCGGCGGGCCTCGTGGCCGGCATCTGGGAGTGCGAGGTCGGCCGCTGGCGCATCCAGATGGACCCGACCGAGCACGAGTACATGGTGGTGCTGGCCGGCCGCTGCCGCCTGCACGCCACCGACGGCACGTTCACCGAGGCCGGCCCCGGCGAGGCGCTGGTGATCCCGGCGGGCTTCGCGGGCTCGTTCGAGGTGCTGGAGACGCTGCGCAAGCACTTCGTGATCGTGGTCGGGCCCTGAGAACCTGTGAACGAACCCGCCACGCCCGCTCGTGCCGTCAAAACGCGCCCGCTCTGCGTTGCAAATGCTCGCCGTAGCCCAAGCTACGGCTGTGCTTTGCGCCTTGATCGGACGCGTTTTGACGACCCGCTCGGACGCGCCGGGTTCATTCACAGGTTCTGACGCCTAATCCTCGCGCCCCTCGGCCCAGCGCGACACCCGCCGCTTCACGTCGTCGATGAAGCGCCGCAGCTTCGCGTGGTCGCCCGCCTCGGCGTGCTCCCAGTCCGGCGAGCGCGAAGGCTTCTTCGCCACGTCCAGCTTCAGCACGGCGCCCTCGATGCGCGCCCGGACCACCGGCTGGCCGTTCATCTCGAACGCGCCGTTGCGCTCGCTGAGCTTGAGGTCGCGCAGCGCGCGCTGCAGCGTCGCGCGGGCGGTGGCGGGGTCGAACGGCGGCGGTGCGAAGAAATCGTCAGACATGGCATTTCCCTTGGCGGATCCGACGCCAAGTTAGCAGAATCCCGGCGCTATCATCCACGCGGGCATTCCTGCCCGACCCCGGGGAGGACACGCGCGGTGATGCTCAAGCCGGTGCGACGAAACCTGCTGCTCACCATCGCCCTGGCCTGGGCGACCGGCGCCGTCGCGCGCCTGGGCATGTGGATGGCGATCGTGCCCGGCACCGTCGCGGCCAACTGGCTTGGCGCGGGAGTCGCGCTGGCCGCGCTCATGGTCTTCGGCCGGCGCGCCTGGGCCGGCCTCGCGCTGGGCCTGTTCGCCGCCAACGGGCTGCATGTGGCCGACGCGCTGGCGAGCTACGACGCCACCGGCGCTCGCGTCACGGCGCTGGTCACGCTGGGCGAGCTCGCGCAGGCCATGCTGGCGGCACATCTGCTGGCGGCGTTCCCGCACGAGCTGCGCCGCGATCCGGTCCGCCAGACGCTGCGCTTCGCCGCCACGGTGACGCTGGCCGCGCTGGTCGGAGCCACGGCGGGGATGCTCGCGTGGCGCGGCGCGGTCGCGGCGGTGCACATCGATCCGCTGTTCGCCTGGGTGGCGGGCTGGCTGGGCGACGCCACGGGCATGCTGGTGGTCACGCCGGGCCTGCTGCTGCTGTTCCATCCGCGCCTGCGCGAGGATCGCGTCACCGTCCAGCCGTTCCCGCTGATCTGCCTGGGCCTGGGCCTGACCGCCTTCTGCACCTTCGCCACGGGCCTGGGCGTGCGCGACGCGCAGACCGAGCGCTTCAAGGCCGACACCGGCCGGCTGGCGATGACGCTGCAGACGCACGTGGAACTCACCGCGCGCGACCTCGAGACGCTGCAGCACTATTTCTACCGGACGGCCGTCGACGCCGCCCAGTTCCGCGCCGTCTCCACGCCGCTGCTCGCGCGCAGCCCGTGGCAGTCGACGTTCGAGTGGCTGCCGCGCGTGACCCTGGCCGCGCGCGATGCGTTCGAGACGGCGCGCGCGGGCCTGGACGGCATCTCGATCCGCGAGGTCGATGCGCAGGGCTCGGTGGTGCGCGCCGGATCGCGCAACGACTACTTCCCGGTGGCCTGGACGGATCCCGAATCCGGCCGCGAGGCCTTGGTGGGCCTCGACCACGCGCACGACGCGCAGCGCGGCAGCGCGCTCGCGCGCGCGGCGGCGTCCAACGCGATGACGGCCACGCCGCCGCTGTCGTCCATCGCCAACAGCCCCGAGGGTCGGCTGGTGCAGACGCTCTATGCGCCGGTGGACGACCTGGCCATCTCCGCGGGACGGCCCGTCGACCCCGCCCGCGTGCGCGGCATGGTGGCGGCCACGCTGGACCTGGCCGGCCTGTTGCAGGCCTCCGTCGCGCAGATGGGCACGCACGACCAGTTCGTGCTGCTGTTCGATCCCGACGCGCCGGGCAGCGCCGCGCTGCTGTGGCGCGACCAGCAGCCGCTGCGGATCGTGGAGCCCGACGCGCGCGCGGCGCTGGTGGCCGAGGTCGCGGGCGGCGTGTCGACGAGCCACGACCTGCGCGTGGCCGATCGCCGCTGGACGATGCTGGCCCGTCCCGCGTGGGCCAGCACGATGCCGCAGCCGGGCTGGCTGCAGGTGTCGGTGCTGCTCAGCGGGCTGGCGTTCACGGGCCTGCTGGCCGCGCTGCTGGCGGCGCGCCGGCGCCACGACGAGCTGCGCCAGGAAGCGCATTCGCAGCTCGAGATCCAGGTGCAGGCGCGCACGCGCGACCTGGCCAGCACCAACATGCGCCTGCGCGACGAGATCGACGGCCATCGCCGCACCGAGGCCCTGTTGCAGGACGCCCGCCAGCACGCCGAGGCCGCGAGCCGCGCGAAGTCGCGCTTCCTCGCCAACATGAGCCACGAGATCCGCACGCCGCTCAACGCCGTGCTGGGCTACACGCAGCTGCTGATCGAGGATCGGCGCCTGCCGGCCGACTCGCGCGATCGGCTGCGCGTGATCTACGGCGCCGGCCAGCGCCTGCTGGGGCTGATCAACGACGTCCTGGATCTCGCCAAGATCGAGGCGGGCGCGCTGCAGGTGCACCTGGCGCCCATCGCGCTGCGCCACGAGCTCGACGAGATCTTCGCGCTGTTCATGCCGCGCGCCGAGGCCAAGGGGCTGGCGCTGCGGATGGACGTCGACCTCGACTCCGACGACGGCCTGGTCACCGACCGCGCCAAGTTCGGCCAGGTGGTGCTCAACCTCCTTGGCAACGCGCTGAAGTTCACCGACTCGGGCCGGATCCTGCTGCGCGCGTGGCGCACCGACGGCGATACCGTGGTCGAGGTGGAAGATACGGGGCCGGGCATGGACGCCGACGAGCTCGACGGCGTCTTCACCGCGTTCCGCCAGGGCGCCGCCGGCCTCGACAAGGGCGGCACGGGCCTCGGCCTGAACCTGTCGCGGCACATCGCCCAGGCCCTCGGCGGCGAGCTGACCATCGCCAGCGAGAAGGGCCGCGGCACCACCGTGCGGCTGCGCCTGCCGATGGCCCGGGTGGACCACGCCGTGGCCGCGGTGCCGGCGCGCCAGGGCGGCAAGCGCCTCGCGCCGGGCTCGTCGCTGCGCGCGCTGGTGGTGGAGGACGACCCGCACAGCCGCGACGTGCTGGTGACGCTGCTGCGCGAGATGGGCTGCGCCGTCGAGGCGGCGGTCGACGGCGAGGCCGGCCTCGCCGCCTGCCTGGCGCGACCGCCGGGCGCGCCGTTCGACATCGTCTTCTCCGACATCCGCATGCCGCGCCTCGATGGCCTGCAGATGCTGCAGGCGCTGCGCGCCGACGAACGCACGCGCGCGCTGCCGATGATCGCCGTCTCGGCGTCCAGCCTGGAGCACCAGCGGCGCTACTACGTGGAGCAGGGCTTCCAGGACTTCGTGGGCAAGCCCTACGACTTCGGCGCCATCCACGAGATGCTGGCGCTGCACGCCGGCGCCCGCCTCGTCGACGTGTCCCCGGGGGCGCCCGCCTCCGACCTCGACCAGGCGATGTCGGCCGCCGGCGTCGTGCGGCCAGGCACGGTGCGCGCGCGGTTGCTCGCGCTGGCCGCCAGCGCCGCCGCCGGCTCGATGACGCAGGTGCGCGAGCAGCTCGCCGCGCTGGCCGCGGCCCCGCCGCCGTCGTTGCCCGAGGGCCTGCTCGCGCAGCTGGAAGGCGACCTGCGCCAGTACGACTTCGCCACGCTGGAGTCGCGCGTGCGTGACGCGCTCGCGCAGGACGGCGCCGCGGACGACGACGGGCACGCGCTCCAGGGAGCCGTGTCATGACAGAGCCCGGCGCCGCGCCCGAGCGCGCCGATTCCTCGATCCCGCCCTGGGTGCCGCCCGAGGACGACGACGTCCAGTCGGTGCTGCGCTCGCGCTGGGCGCGCCGCTGGGCGGTGGTGGTGCTGCTGCTGATGGGGGCGTGGACGCTGGTGGCCGGGATCCTCAACGAGCACCAGTACCGCGAGCGCGTGCAGCGCACGGTGGACTCCGCCACGGCGCAGGCGCGGGCGCGCCAGGGGCTGGTGGAGGACGGGCTGCGCAACGGGCTGGCGCGGCTCGATGGCGTGGCGCACATGCTCACGCGCCTGCCCACGGTGCGCCACGCGGTGACGGCGGCCGGGCCCGGCGCGCAGACCTCGCTGGAGCCCACGCCCGTGCTGCGCGGCGCGCTGCAGGCCCAGCCGGAGCTGGCCGCGATGAGCGACTTCCTCGCCTCGTCGGCCGAGGAACTGGGCGCCGACCTCATCTACCTGCGCGACGACCAGGGCAACTGCGTGGCCTCCAGCGACGCGGGCACGGCGACGAGCCTCGTCGGCCAGCACATGAGCGACCGCCAGTTCTTCGAGCAGACGCGCGACCAGCACACCGCGCGGCTGTTCGCCGTGGACCACGCCACCGGCATCCCCGGCATGGCTTTCTCGGCGTCCATCTACGAGGAGGGCCGCTTCATCGGCGCGGTCTTCGTCAAGCGCAACACGCGTTCGCTCGCGGCGCTGGTGGGCCATGAGGGCGCGTTCGTCGTCGACGCGATGGGCGTGGTGATCATGGCGCAGGACCCGCGGCTGCTGCTGCGCGCGCTGCCGGGCGGCCGCGCCGGATCGCTGACGCCGGCGGAGCGCGAGGCGCTGTACGTCAGGCCCGATCTCGTGCCGCTGCGCATCCAGCCCTGGGACGAAGCCGCGGCGCCGTCGCTGCGGCGCATCGGCGACGATCCGGTGCCGCAGGTTCTGGTGCGGCACCACATGGAGCGCGAGGGCCTGGACGTCTACGTGGCCGAGCCCGTGCCGCAGCTCGAGAACCTGTCCCGCGACCGTGCCGTCAACTTCCTGCTGCTGGCGCTGGCGGGCATCGGCGCGATCGCGCTGCTGGCCGCGGGGCTGGGCGGCTGGCGCTCGCGCCGCAGCGTGCTGGACGCGGTGGAGCGCATCGGCCAGGCCAACCGCAAGCTGTCGGTGGAGGTGGCCGAGCGCCAGCGCGCCGAGGTGCTGCTGCGCGAATCCCGCGAATACCTGCTGGTGCACGAGGCGCGCCTGCGGGCCCTGCTGCGCAGCCTGCCCGAGCAGGTGTGGATGAAGGACCGGGCCGGCGCCTACCTGGCCGTCAACGCGGAGTTCGAGCGCTTCCAGGGCGTCGCCGAGGCCGAGGTGCTGGGCAAGACCGACGGCCAGATGGGCCCGTGGGACAAGGCCGAACACTACGCGGCGCAGGACCAGGCGACGCTGGCGGCCTCCGAGCCGCTGGTGTTCCACGCGGCCGAACACGGCGCCGGCGGTGGCGGCGAGCGCCAGCTGGAGGTCACCAAGACCGCCGTGCGCGACGATCGCGGCACCGTCATCGGCGTGGTGGGCATCGCGCGCGACATGACCGAGATCCAGGCCGCCAACCTGGCGCTGAAGACCAGCGAGGCACGCTTCCGCGCCACGTTCGAGACCGCCGGCGACGCGATCCTCATCATCCGCCACGCGGTCATCGTCGACTGCAACCGGCGCGCCGCCGACCTGCTGGGCGCGGGCACGCGCGGCGGACTGCTGGGCCAGCCCCTGGGGCGGTTCACGCCCGACACCCAGCCTGGTGGCGAGCCGTCCGCGCGCCGTGCGGCGCTCCATGTGGCCGACATCAGGGTGGGCGGCACGAAGACCTTCGAATGGCGCTGCCGCCGGCTGGACGGCACGCAGTTCGATGCCGAGATCACGATCAGCCTGTTCCGCCACGACGACCACAACCTCATGCAGGCCGTGCTGCGCGACGTGAGCGAGCGCCGCCGCATGATGGAGGCGCTGGAGGCGGCCAAGGACGAGGCCGAGCGCGCCAATCGCAGCAAGAGCGTGTTCCTGGCCAACATGAGCCACGAGATCCGCACGCCGCTCAACGCGGTGCTGGGCTTCACGCAGCTGCTGATGGCCGATCGCAGGCTGCCCGAGGAGACCCAGTCGCGGCTGCGCGTGATCCACGGCGCGGGCAACCGCCTGCTGGGCCTGATCAACGACGTGCTCGACCTCGCCAAGATCGAGTCGGGCAGCCTGCAGGTGGTGGCGGCGCCGTTCGACCTGCTGCAGGAGCTGCGCGACATCGACGCGCTGTACGGGACGCACGCGCGCGTCAAGGGTCTGGCGCTGCAGAGCGAGCTCGCGCTGGCGCCGCCGACGGTGGTGGAGGGGGACCGCAACAAGTTGGGCCAGATCGTCACCAACCTGCTGGGCAACGCGCTGAAGTTCACCGAGCAGGGCCACATCGGCCTGCACGTGTGGCGCGACGCCGCGGCCGCCGACCGCATCTGGTTCGAGGTGCGCGATACCGGCCCTGGCATCTCGCCCGAGGAACTGTCCGACCTGTTCGTGCCGTTTCGCCAGGGCGCGTCCGGCCAGGAGAAGGGCGGCACCGGGCTGGGCCTGGCGTTGTCGCGCGACATGGCGCGCGCGATGGGCGGCGAGCTCACCGTGGCCAGCACGCCGGGCGTGGGCACGCAGGTGCGCTTCTGGCTCACGCTGCCGGCCAGCCGGTCTGTGGTCGGCGCTCCGGTGGGTCAGGGCACGCAGGTGCTCGACGACGCGACGCCCTGCACGGTGCTGGTCATCGAGGACGACCCCGACAGCCGCGACGTGCTGGTGAACCTGCTGCGCGAGGTGGGCTGCACCGTGATGCAGGCGTGCGACGGCCTCGAGGGCCTGCAGCGCTGCCGCGCCGAGCGCTTCGACATCGTGTTCTCCGACATCCGCATGCCCCACATGAACGGCGTGGAGATGATCGAGCGCCTGCGCGCCGATCCCTTCACGGCGCGGCTGCCGGTGGTGGCGGTCTCGGCGTCGAGCCTGGAGCACGAGCGGCGCTTCTACATCGAGAACGGCTTCCAGGACTTCATCGGCAAGCCCTACCCGTTCCAGGACGTCTACCGCGCGCTGGTGCACTACGCCGGCGTGCGGCTGCGGCCCGTGGACCCGATCGTGGCCGAGGCCGAGCCGGCACCGCTGGCCGGCGGCCTGGAGCCCGGCGTGCGCGCCCGCCTTCGCGCGCTGGCGGCGGCCGCCTCCAGTGGCCAGCTGGGCGGCGTGGCGCGGCTGATGGAGGGCATCGCGCCGGAGGCGATCGGCGCGGAGCGCTGGCGCGCGTTCGACGAGGCGGCGCAGGCCTACGACTTCCAGTTGCTGGAACAACGCGTGGCCGCGCTGCTCGCGCAGATGGACGCCGCCGGCCCGTCCGCGCCTTCGTGAGGCGGCGGCGATACGCCGTGGCAGCGTGTCGGCCGCGATGTGTCGCATTCCACGAATCTGCGTGCAAATCCAGCTGAAACGCCCGCTTGCATGTGATTACACTCGGGACAGCGCAAGGTACAGCCCGGGCCATCCCGGACAACGGGAGTGTGCGTGGTGACCGCAAGAGTCTCGAAAATACTGATCGTCGACGACACGCCGCACAACATCGACGTGCTCAGCGCCACGCTGGCCGACGAGCACTGCGAGCTGATGGCCGCCACCTCCGGCGCCCGCGCCCTCGAACTGGCCGCCCGCGGCCGTCCCGACCTGGTGCTGCTGGACGTGATGATGCCGGGCATGGACGGCTTCGAGGTCTGCCGCCGCCTGAAGGCCGACCCGGCCACCACCGACATCCCCGTCATCTTCGTCACCGCGCGCACCGACGACGTGAGCCAGGGCTTCGCCGTCGGCGGCAGCGACTACATCTCCAAGCCGATCAACGCCGACGAGGTGCGCGCCCGCGTGCGCTACCAGCTGGAGCGCCGCAACCTGCTGGAGCAGCTGCGCGAGCTCAATCACGGCCTCGAGGAGAAGGTGCGCGAACGCACCGCCGAACTGACGATCGCCAACCGCCACCTGCGCCAGGAGATCAACGAGCGGCGCTACATGCAGGACCGCCTGAACTACCTGGCCACGCACGACTTCGTCACCCGCCTGTACAACCGCGGCGCGCTCGACGCCCACGTGTCCGAGCTGCTGGCGCGCGTTCAGCGCACCGACTGCGACGCCGTCTTCCTGCTGATCGACATCGACCAGTTCCGCCTCGTCAACGAGACCTGCGGCTGCATCGCCGGCGACGAGCTGCTGCGCCAGTTCGGCGAGGTCGTGGGCGGATTGCTGCAGCGCACCGACTTCTTCGCCCGGCTGGGCGGCGACAAGTTCGGCGTGGTCGCCGAGGACGTGGGCCCGGACGGCGGCCCCGTGCTGGCGCGCCGCATCCTCGACCAGCTGGCCGAGTTCGAGTTCCACTGGGAGGAGCGCAGCTTCAAGATGGCCGCGGCGGTGGCCGTGGTGCGCATCGCGCGCGACATCGTGTCGTTCGACCAGCTGATGCTCGTGGCCGACGAGGCCGCGTACCTGGCCAAGCGCGAGGGCCGCGGCACGATCCGCGTGCACGACTCGTCGCTGCTGGAAGGCGAGGGCCATCGCGAGTCGGTGAACTGGGCGCTGGTGCTGGTCGACGCGTTGAAGCGCAACGAGTTCCGCGCCTACTTCCAGCGCCTCACGCCGCTTGCCGCCGGCGCGGGCGGGGCGACGCCGGGCCTGCACGTGGAGACGCTGATCCGGCTGTGGGATCCGCGCCGCCAGAAGCTGGTGCTGCCGGGCCTGTTCATCGCGCCGGCCGAGCGCTACCACCTGATCGGCGAGCTCGATCGCTGGATGATCCGCGAGGTCGTCTCGCTGCTGGGCAAGCTGCCCGACACGCACGACCGCATCGACCAGGTGGCCATCAACCTGTCGGCCGTGTCCATCCGCGAACCCGGCCTGGCGCAGTTCGTGGCCGACACCTTGCGCGAGCACGGCGTGCCCGGCCGCCTGCTGTGCTTCGAGATCACCGAGACCGAGGCCATCGTCAACCTGCAGAGCGCCAGCGAGTTCATGCACAACCTGAATCGCCTGGGCTGCCGCTTCTCGCTCGACGACTTCGGCTCGGGCTTCGCATCGTTCACCTACCTGCGGCAGCTGCCGTTCGACACCATCAAGATCGACGGCATGTTCGTGCGCGACATGGACGCCGACCTCGTGCACGGCGGCATGGTGCGCTCGATGACCGAGATGGCGCGCCTGCTCAGGAAGCCCGTGGTGGCCGAATTCGTGGAGACCGAGGCCGTGGCCGGCCTGCTGCGCGAGTTGGGCGTCGACTGGGCCCAGGGCTTCCTGTACCACGTGCCCGAGCCGCTGACGGCCGACGCGCTGCGCGCCAGCCTGCCGGCACCGGCGCCCGCCGCCGCGCTGCCGGCCCCCGTGCCGGCTCCGGCCACGCCGCCCGCCGCGCTGGCGTAGGGAGAGTGGGGCCCGCTTCCTGCACGAACCATGACGACCACGCCTCCCGATGATGTCGCGGCCATGTTCGACCTTCCGCCGCTGCCGGCGGAGACGCAGTCGGCCACGGAGGCCGCGGAGGCCGCAGAGGCGGCACTGGCGGCCGAACTCGCGGCCGAGCTCGCGGCCACGATCGAGTCCGGCGGCGTCGCCGACGACGCTCCCGATTCGCGCACGGACCTGCGCGTCGAGGTGACGTGGCCGGCGCGCATGCGGTTGCCCGAGGGGCACGTCATCGAACTCACGGTTCGCAACGTCTCGGAGGGCGGCGTCGGCCTGATGAGCGACGAACACATTCCGGCCCGCACCGTCGTGTACTTCGAGATCGACGTGCCGCCGCTGGACGAGGGCGGCAAGATCACGCCCGTCAAGGGCACCATCAAGACGACCTACGCGGTCGACAACGGCTCGAGCATCCTTTGCGGCGCTACCTGGCAGGCGCCTCCCGCCGGCCTGGAACTCGTGAAGATGTGGATCAGGAAGGGCCTGCGGCGTTGAAGCCAGCCCATGCCGGGCGGTCTTCAGCGGACATGCGGAAAACGCGGGGCACTTCGCGCACCCGACGGCCAGCGCAACGGGGCAAAGCGTCATGACGGCTCCTGTGGCCGGCGTCGCGGAACGGCAGCTGTCTTCCTACTTCAGAACCCAGCCGAAGGAAAAGACGTATCGGCTCCCGCCTTCCACTCGAGTGACGCTGTGCTCGCAAGCGTCTGGGCGGAAGAGCTTGACGCGGTGGGTCTCGAAGATCGGTGTCTTGCAGACAAACTCGCCGCCGGACTTGGGCGACTTGAGAACGATGTTCAATCTGAAGTGCCGACCGCTCGCGACCGGATCTGTATGCGGCGGGATCTCGGAACCCGCAGGGTAGCGAATGAGGTAGCTGTCAAACGGAACCGGCCAGCGCGCGGTTGCCAATAGCATCTTGTCGTAGCCGGTTCCCTGACGCCCGCGCTGCCATCGAAACGCGGTCTCGAAGAAGTTGGAAGATGAAGCCATGTGTCGAAGGGCACCGTCAGGGTGCGACAGCCGATGAGTATGGCCATGCTACGCGGTGTCGAAGGCGGAAGCCGGCCCAGTTGCTGCCGGCCGCCAGCGGCTGCCATCGGGTAGGCCGGCGTATTCGACGAGCGCGGCATCGTTGGTTGTGCGGGCGGTCGCCAGTCGCCGGGCCGCTGCGCCCACCGTGGACACAGGCGACGTCCGATTCGGAAAAGGCAATGGATACCCGCAGTCGGCCAGCATGACCGTCGCTGACCGGCCAGTTGCGGGCGTTGTGGACGAGCGGTTTGGGGCTGCAGATCGGCGCGACGTGAAGGATGGCGGCTACCGAGGACAGGGGATTGGAACTCCTCCATGGATAGCCGTAGAGTCGGTATTGCGCCTTCCTTGCGAGCACATATGTCGAACACCGCCTCCTTTCTTGCCGGCTGCACGACGATGGCGGCTGCGCTGGCCGCATTTGTCGCACTTGCCGGCGCCAAGACTCCCGCAACCGCGCATTTCGACACCATCACGGTGGGCCGCATCAATGTGGAAGAGCCTGACGGTACCAAGCGACTCGTGATATCGAACCGAACCCAGTTCCCTGGTCTGTTCTACAGAGGTCAAGAGGTTTCACGTCCCGATCGAAGAAGCTCCGCTGGATTGCTATTTGTCAACGACGAAGGTACTGAATCGGGCGGCTTGATCTGGGGCGGCGCCGAAACGGGCGATGGCAAACTTTCCTCGAGCTTGCACCTCAGCTTCGACCGCTTCCGTCAGGACCAGACCTTGGCCCTCGAACAGAACGATGACGAGCACAGCTCGCGGGCAGGCGTCACCGTCAACGATATGCCTGACTGGCGCGTGTCCTCGATCGAGGATCTGCAGGCCTTCAGCGCACAGGCCTCGAAGCTGTCGCTATCCGAACGGGAAGCCTATTTGAGGCGCAAGCAAGATGACGGCATGATTGGTCATCACCGCGTCTATCTGGGCACCACCGAGGATCGATCCTCCACGCTGCAACTGCGTGATGGGCAAGGTCGCGTTCGCATGCAGCTGTTGGTGACAGTGGAGGGCACGCCTGAGATCCGCATGCTTGACGAGGGTGGCAGGGTCGTGAAGACGGTCACTTCGGATGGCCGATAGGGCGCTGCACGTTTCAACTACGCGCATCCAGTCGCTACCGGCCACAACCCACCGGTCACGAGCTCCTGCTCGATCGCGCCGAAACGCTCGAAGAACTCGATGTGGCCGACGAGGCGGTCAAGGTCATCCGACAAGTCGCACTGAGCCACCTGTCGACAACGCCGTACAGCTACCGCAAGGTCGGTGCCCGGTCGACGCTGCGCGAACTCATCATTCCGTTTGGCACAACCGGCTACATCCTGCGCTTCGATATCCGCTCGCCCGAGTTGGTGCTCGTGATCGGCGCACGCCACCAGCGCGAGGAAGACTTCCATTGACCTGTCCAGCCAGCCCGCAGGTACCGCCGCGCACTGAATCCGATACCCGGCGGAACGGGACTTGCATGCAGTGCAGGCACTCATCCACTCATCGTGAAGGCCGCCGCCGATGTCCCGCTCCCTTTCTCTCGCCAGGCGATCCCTGCTCGCCGCGTTGGTGCTGATCGCCTCTTCCACCCTGGCACAGGCCGCTGACGGCCGGCGCGAAGTCATCATCGATCAGGACATGTTCGGGCCGGGCGGCAGCAACATGAACTCGGTGCTGATGTTGCTCCAGGCCCCCGACGTCGACGTGCTGGGAATCGTCGTCAGCAGCGGCGACGGCTGGCGCGACGAGGAGATCGCGCAGACCTTGCGCATGCTGGAACTGGTCGGGCGCCCCGAGGTGCCGGTCTACGCGGGCGCGACGTTCCCGCTGCTCAACAACGCCGCGCGCATGAAGGCCTGGGAGCGCCGCTACGGACCGCTGGTGTGGAAGGGCGCGTGGACGGAGTCGTTCGGGGGACAGCCGCGTGCCGGGTACCATGCCGACCCCTTCCTGGTGCCGCCGCTGGCCGCGGGCGCACCATCGCTGAAGGTGCAGGCCGAGAGTGGCGTCAGTTTCATGATTCGCACCGTGCGCCTGCATCCGGGCCGGGTGACGCTGTGGATGGGTGGGCCGTTGACCGACCTTGCGCTGGCCGCGCGCCAGGATCCCGGCTTCGCCGCGGCCGCGCGGGAGCTCGTCTTCATGGGCGGGAGCTTCAACCCGGTGGCGGCGGACAACTCGTTCGCCGACGAGTACGCCCATTCGCCGCGGCGCGAGTTCAACATGTTGTGGGATGCCGAGGCGGCATCGGCCGTCCTGCACGAGGCATGGCCGCGCATCGTGCAGATCCCGGTCGACCCGACGACGAAGACGTTCTTCCGCAAGGAGCTGTATGCCGAGATCGGCCGTGCCGGCACGCCGGTAGCCGCCTACGTGGCCCGGTACGGGGAAGGCTTTCCGATGTGGGACGAGCTGGCGGCGGCCGTGTGGCTGGATCCGTCGCTCGTCAAGCGCAGCCAGAAGATGCTGGAGGACGTCGCGGCCGGCGATGGCGCCGACTATGGCAGCACGCTCAGCTGGCCGATCGGTCGCGGTCCGGGCCTGGGTGAGCGCGAGGTCGATGTCGTCCAGGACGTGGACGTGCCGCGCTTCGAGCGCCTGACGGTGAAGCTGCTGGGCGCGAGCCGGGCGCTCGCGCACTGACACGCATCGCGCGCAGAGCGGCGCCTCGTCTCGTCCGGGGTTGGCCGAGCGCACCCATTCGCGATCGACCGCTCTCGGGTATCAGGGAGCTTGTCCCCTCGACCTGCTGGCGGCGTCTGCGCGGCGCCAACACGGCAATCCCGGTGACAAGTAACGCTGCAGCTTGCACCTCGGGGACTGCGGACAGGGTCGCCGCCCCAAACCATCCGGTGTACGAGGCGCCGCGGGCAGGCGCCAGCTCTCGCGCGCTACTGCGCCGCCGTGCCCGAGACTTCGACGTCCACGCGCCGATCGGCCTGCAGGCAGGCGATCAGCTTCGGGCTGGTCTTCCTGTCGGGGCAAGCCACCACCTTGGTCACCGGATCGGACTCGCCCTTGCCGATGGCCGAGATCCTGGCGGCGTCGACGCCGCCCGGCGAGACGAGGTAGTCCTTGACGGCCTGTGCGCGGCGCTCCGACAACTTCTGGTTGTAGGCGGCCGAACCGATCCGGTCCGTGTAGCCTTCGACGGTGACGTGGTCGAATTGCACGCCCGCGAGCTCGTGCGCGAACTGGGCCAGCGCCTCTTCGCCCTTGGGTCCGACTGTCGAATGATCGAACGAGAACAGGGTGTCGGCCGAGAAGCTGACGCGGCGCGGCGGCGCCGGCGGCGGTGGGGGCGGCGGTGCTGCCACCGCGACAGGCACGGGCGGCGGCGGGGGCGGCGGAGCGGCCTCGTACACCTGCGCGGCCATCGGAGCGGCGATCGGCTGCGATCCGCGTCCGAAGGCGAAAACGAGGCCGACCGAGAACAGGTTCACGTCGCCGTGGTTGCCCACCGCATCGTTGATGCGGTAGCGCTCGGCCTCGCCGCGCAACATCAGGTTTGGCGTGAACGCGTATTGCAGGCCCGCGCCGACCTTGTAGTTGACCTCCGACTTGCTCGCCGTCGGCGCTAGTACCACCACCGCGCCGGTGCCGGAGAAGTTGTCCCGCGCGCTCGCGCGCTGGGCGCCAACGCGTCCGATGAGCGAGAAGCGCTCTGACAAGGGCAGCGTGCCGACGAGGTCGAGGTTGACGCCGTGCAGGCGCATGCGGCCATCGAGCGAGCCCGGCGGCGTCGTGGTGGACGTGAAGCCGAAATGCCCCAGGCTGAAATAGCCGACTTCGAGTCCGATGTACGGGTTGAACTGGTAGCCCGCGAACAGCTTGTACGCGGCGGCCGATTGGTCGTTGGTCATCGCCGAGGTGACGAACCCCTGCGACAACAGGTCGGCGGTGATGCGCGCGTCGTCGATCTTGGCCCGCGATTGGCCGGCCGAGCCGCCCAGGTAGAAGTAGGCAGGATCCGGCTGGGCGAGCGCCGGGGCGGCGATCAGCGACGCCAGGCCGGCGATGCCGGCGAGGCGCAATGTGGCGATGGAATTCATGGTGTGCTTTCTGATGATCACGGGAGGCCGGAGGCGTTGGGGGAGTCCGTGTTTCATCAAGGGGCCACCACGGTGGTGTTGACCATCGTCACCGAGGCCGTGAGGCCGATCGCGCGGCCGACCAGGGTCGTCTGGATCGTCTGGCCCGCCGTCGAGATCGTGACGCCCGCAGGCGCGATGATCGTTCCGACCATGCGGCTGCCGGTCTCGATGCGAGCCGCGCTGCCGACCTGCCAGAACACGTTCCTGGCGGCCGCGCCGTTGATCAGCATCACATGGCGCGGGGTGGCGGGCAGGCCCACGGTCAGGGCCGAGGCGCTCTGGAACACCCACGTCGCGCTGGCGTCGCCTTGCGCGTCGAGCACGAGGTCGCCCGTCGTGATGTCGAACGTTCCCAGCGCCGAGGTGTAGGTTCCCGGCAGCAGCGTGTGGCCACCCAGTTGGCCGGCACCCGGATCGTTGCCAGGGGGCATGGCGGCGAGCGCGTTGTAGGCCGTCTGCGCGTCCGCGCGCGCCTGCGTGGCGATGGCCATCGTCGCGGGCGTTCCCGGTGCCGGCGGCGCGCAGTTGATCGCGCCGTTGACGGCACCGACGTTCAGCGGCGTCTCCGTGTAGACATGCGTTGCGTCATGGAAGCCGGTGACCAGCGTGCAGGCTGCGGTCGTGCCGAGGTTGCCCTGCACGACGGTGTTGATGCCTTGGTTGGTCACGCCGGCGCCGCCGCCGAAAGCGCCGAAGCTCGCTGCGCTGGCAAGCGCGACGGTGGGGGTGCACGCCTGCGTGCCGGTGCTGAAGCTCCAGACGATCGCGGCGGCCAGCGGATTGCCGGCGAGATCGGTCGCGCCGGTGCTCACGGTAGCCACGAAGGTGGTGCTGGCCGCGAAGCCGGCCGCATTGGTGGGCGTGAAGGTGGCGAGCATGGCGGCGGCGTCATAGCTGACAGTGCCGGGGACCGCGATCCCGCCGGCGGTAACCCCGAACGTCGTGGCGTCGATCGTCGTCGGATCCATGGCCTCGCTGAAGCTGGCGGTGACCGTCTTGGTCAGGCAAGTGCCGCCGCTGCCGTTGGCCGGATTGACCGCCACGACGGTCGGCGGCGTGACGTCGGCGGTTGCCGAGGTCGTGAAGGTCCAGACGTAGGCGCTTGCCGCGGGCAGTTGGGCGGCGTTGCCGGCCAGTCCGTTGCCGGCCAGGTCGGTCGCGGTCGCCGCGATCGTCGCGGTGAACAGCGTGCCGCTGGCCAGCGGCAAGGTCGTCGGCGTAAACGTGGCCGTGCGCGAGGCCACCGAATAGGTGACCGTTCCGGGCACCGCGGCGCCGAGCGTCGAGTTCGTCACGTTGAAGCTGGCGCTGCTGAGCGTCGCCGGGGCCATGTCTTCGCTGAAGCTCGCGGTGATGCGCGTGTTGGTCGCGACGGTGACGGCTAGGTTGGCCGGCGCGGTGACCGTCACGGTCGGACGCGTCGTGTCGCTCGTGGCGGCCGTCATGAAGGTCCAGGCGAAGCTGGCGGCGAGCGGGATGCCGGTGCTGTCCATCGCGGCGGTGCTGACCGTGGCCAGGCACAGCGTGGCGGCGGGCAGCGCCGCGGCCGGGGTCAGGATCGCGGTCTGCGAGGGCACGTCATAGGTCACCGCGGCCGCGACGGGCGCGCCCGCGGGGCAGGCCAGCGTGAAGCTGGTCGACGTCAGCGTCGACGCCATCATCGGCTTGCTGAAGGTGGCACGGACGTCGGTGGCGGTGGCGACTCCGGTCACCGCAGGCGAACTCGCCGCAGGCGCCGTCGACGTCACGGCCGGGGCCAGGCCCACGGTCGGTGCGCCCAGAACGCGATCCATGCCTCCGCCGCAACCAGCCAGGAGCCCTGCGACCAGGGCGACGCTCCACGCGAGCGGAACAGTGTTGAAGCGGAAATATCGGGTCATGGTGATTGCGCCTTGCGTACTTGATTCGATGTCTTTCGCATCGAAGGTCCTGACGGCCAGGACGAAGCTGAGTGGTGCCGAGATGGAGGTGATCTGGCACTTTGCGGATGAACCGCATACGGCGCGCATCGCAACCAGCGCGATCGGTCGAATTCGGCCGACGTTACTGTTGTTGCCTCACAAGTTGCTCTGTGGGCACAAACCATGCCCGTGGGTAAATGCGCGATGACGATGTCGCCTCAGCGCTGCCTGGTGAGCTGCCTCGGGCCTGGCAGTCTGCTCCGAGGACGCAGTTCGACCACATGCAGGCAGTCGCCACCGACCGCTTCCGGCACACCCTTTCCTACAATCGGGCAATGACTTCGACAGGAACCGATTCCTTCGTGCTCCGCGACTTGAACGAGGACGACGCCGCCGATCTCGAATGGGTCGCGACTGGAATGCACCTCACGCTCGTGGAAGTCGAGGGCGAAAAAGGCCGGCAGGAATATCCGATCGCCTGGACGCGCACGCGTCTGCGCGAGTTGCTCGAACCTGCGCGCCCTCATCCGGCGCACGTCTATCTCGCCGTGGCCAAGGACGATCCGACGCGCATCGTCGGCCACACAATCCTCCGCATCAACGCGATGCCCGACGGCCTCCTCTACGGCCTGGTCTCCACCACCTACGTCGATCCCGCCCATCGGCGCTCCGGCATTGCGGACCTCCTGCTCGAGCGCGGCGAGGCCTGGATTCGCGAGCGAGGCATGCTTGAGGCCGCGACGTGGACCTCGGCCACCAACCTGCGTCTTGTCCGTCTGTACGAAAAGCATGGCTACGCGGTGACCGAGCGGGCACCGCATGACAGTGGGACGATGATGGTGCGTCTCACCAAGGCTCTTGAGGCAACATGATTTTCAGCGTGGACGTGCCGCCGCCAGTCGGCCAGATGCTGACATTCGCGACCGGCAGCTTCGGGGTAACCAAGTTGGCAGCGCCTGAGACCAACGGGCGCGCGACGAGTTTCGTGTCGCGTCCCCACAATGGGGGGCATGGGCGGCGAAGCGCCGCGGCTACGATAGCGGCATGAACGTGGAGCAATCGAACGAGGCCGAACAGGTTCTTCTTGAGGAGCGCGCGCGTCGGCCGCATTGGCGAAGTGCGCTGCGGAAGGCAACGCCTTCATGGTTCTCCGGGCATGAGCTGGATCTGCTTGATCCCGCTGAACGCGAAAGCTTGTATCGCGAGATTTCCTCGCGCACCCAGTCAAGCCGCTCGACGCTGTTCATCGTTGCGGCGATCAACCTGCCGAATATTGTTCGCGGCTTCCAATCGGACGGCGCTCGAAGGCTGCTCTGGACGAGCGTAGCAATCGGCTACGCCCTTATATTCGTGGGTGCCTGGCTGTACCGGAGGAAGCGCGTCCTCACCGCTGCTCGCAGTGAGGTTCGTGAGCGCGCGGACTGGCCGCTGCGTCTTCTGAACCGCGCTTGAGGCTTGGTCAGAAGCCGGCCAGGTACCGTCATTCGGGGTCGACCGCTTTCCGGTCGTTCAACTGTTCCCGCCAGCTTGGACTGCGTCACATGAGCGATGACAGCGATGGCCTGACGAAGGTATACGTGGATCTGCCGAATCACTGGTGGATGAAGGGTGAGTCCATGTGGGCAAGGCCGCTAGCCAACGACCACTACGAGATCCGAAATGTTCCGTTTTGCGCGTACGGCCTCAATTTCGGCGACGTCGTTCTGGCGACCGCAAGTGGGCCCGGTCTCAAGCCGGAGATTCGTTCGGTGGCCCGGCGCAGCGGAAACAGGACGCTTCGGCTCAACTTTGATGCCACCGTGGAACGCGCCCGGCAGATTGTGGTTTTGAATTCACTCGTTGCCAGGGGCGTCACGGTCGAACGCGCCAACGACCGATTCGTGTGCCTGGACGTCCCGCCGGGCGCCGACTATCAAGCCGTCCAGGCTCTTCTCGCTGACCAGGAGGCGGAAGGGATGCTTGAGTACGAGACGTGCGAGGCGCGGATAGAAGGGTCATTCGACGATCGGGCTTCGGATGAATGAAGATTCGTCAGAACGACTACGATCCGGCAACGCTCTTTCGGAAGTTGCCCAGCCCGATCGCGCGACGGGCAATGGCTGAGATCTACAACTACTCTATCGAGGCAGACGGGTTCTACTTCGTAGATCACCTCGTAGATGCGAGCGTGGCCGCCGTTGCCCCGAGGTGCTTCCTTGACGAAGCGCTACGGGTCTCACGTTCCATCGAGGTCACTGAGCCATGAAGGCCAGCCGGCCTCGACGGCAAAGTCGCTGACCGACCAGGAGCTGACTTTCGCGAGAGTCAGCTCTGCGGAATCCAGTTGGCGCTTCGCCGGCGCGTTTCTGAGACAGAGCCCCCGGCGTCAGGCGGCCGCGTCCGGCCGCTTCGGAACGCGCTGCGCCGGATCGTAGAAGAATGTCTCCTGCGCAATTTTCTCGCCTTTCCAACGTTGGTACGCGAGTTCTTCCATGTGCGTGACGGTGCCGTCCAGCCATTCGAAATGGAATACCCAGCGGATGACGACGACGTCGCCATTGACCAGCACTGGGCGCACGCAAGTCGACGTCATCGACTTTGCGCGTGCCATCACCCTGCGCTCGTTGGCGACGTGCGCATCGCGGCCGACGCGTGGGGCGGCCTGGTTCTCCTGCATCGTCGAGTGCTCGTCATAAAACGCCTCGCATGCGGCGTCGTGCGCATTGCTCTCGACGGCGGCGATGAAGCGCTCGAGCGTGTCGGTGCCAGGCATTCGTTGTCCTCGTAAGTGTCCGATCGGAGCGACAGACTAGAGCCGTGTCGAAATCCGCGCAAGAGTGCTGCCAAGCCGTCCGCGGCCGGCACGAAAGACTGCGATCGGGGGCCTCTCAAAAAGCCAATCAGCAACGCGCCCGCCGATGGTGGCGCCCTGTTGGATGTCCCCACTCAGGGGGGGATGCGGTCCAGTGGCGGTTAGCCTATTCTGCCGAGGCTCGATGTGAACAGGAGTAGAACGTGAAGCTGCTATCTACGATTCGACCCGATTCGCTCGTTGGTTCCGGGGATGCTGGAGGTGCCCTGCGCCTGTTCTTTACGACCCTGAACCCTGAAGACTTCCACTCAACACCTCCACCGATCGTGTGGCAGGGTAGCGGAAAGGGCGCGGCAGACACCTACAGACTGCCATCCAACGACGTGATTGCATTGAATCTGAACCTGGTCAGCGACATCCCCGGCCGCCTTTATGTCTTCGGCAGCATCCAGGTCACGACCAGCGGCGGAGCCGTGTACGGGCCGCCTATTGGCCAAGCCGCCTCGGTGCTATTCAGCCCCGGGCACCCGGTGATCGGGTTGCTGCGCGGTCATTCCAGCGGAACGAGCGGGGGAGTGCACATTGACGTTGGGTTCGAACTGACTGTGCCTTGGGATGGCACCTCTGCCGACTGTCACGGCGCCTGGTGGGCAAGATGGCACTAGACATCATGGTCGCCGCTGATTAGGCGGCCGGTCTCCAACATCGTAGATTGCATGCCGAGGCATGTAGAGCTACATGCTGTGACTTGCGTCGTCAGCAACAAGGAGACCGACCATGGAAGAGCGCATCAAATTTCATGTGGGGCTGGACGTTCACAAGGACAGCATCAGCGTGGCGGCGGCCGAGCTGGGCCGGGCCACTGGGCGATTCATCGGCAGGTGGCGCACGACGTGAGCAAGCTCTTGAAGGTGCTGGCCAAGATTGGTCCGGCCGAGGATCTGCATATCGTCTACGAGGCCGGGCCGACGGGCTTCGGACTGCAACGCGCCCTGGTTGCCAAAGGCTACATTGCGAGATCATTGCGCCATCGCAGATTCCGCGGCGCCCGGGCGGCCGGGTCAAGACCGATGGACGCGACAGCGTGCAGTTGGCGGAGTGCTCGCGCGCCGGGCAACTGAGCGCCGTGTGGATCCTCGATCCCGAAGACGAGGCCATTTGCGATCTGTCGCGGGCGCGCGAGGACGCGGTCACCGGGACGCGGTCGACAGGGGGTCTGTGGGACACGCCCGTTTCCTCGCCGTCCAGACACTTAACCCAGAGGGCCATCATGAATCCAAAGCTTCACGAACCGCGGTCGACCATTCCGGCCCGGTGGGTTGCAATGACAGTTGCCGTCTTGGTCGCCATCACGTCGGCAGCCATCGCACACTCACAAGGCGCCGGCCCATCGGAGCCCCGAGGGGTGTCTACCAAGTCGCTTGGAACGATCGATTTGTCGAGCGAAATCGAGGGCATGTCAGGGCGCCAACTACGTGCTCGCCTGGTGACCATCGAGCCCGGTGGACACGTCGCAGTTCATAGTCACAATGACCGGCCGACGATGGAGTATGTCGTTCAGGGGCAGCCTGTCGAGATCCGCAACGGAGTTGAAATTACTCACCAACCGGGCGACATGGTGATCGCAACGCATGACGTGTCGCACTGGTGGGAGAACCGCGGTACGACATCGGTCGTACTGCTACCCGTCGACATCTTCAAACCATGAGCGAGCACAGATCGTGATGTTGCAGTCGATCTGGGATTTCTCTGGCCGGCCATGAGCTGGCAGTCGGGAGCGACTGCTTCGCAGCAGCCCAATTGAGCAGCTGCGCCCAGTCCATCTCGACGATCACATCAGTCGATGCCTATGACGTTGCTAAACTCGTTCAAACTTCCGAGAGACTGATATGAAGAGGATGATCGCGCTGGCGCCGGTGCTACTCGGCCTCATCGGCTGCGCCGGCAGCAACTACGATGTCGCACGGCGCCACGAGTCTCTGCGAGACTACAAGGGCACCGATGCTGGCTTTGTGGTCGCGAGTGAAGGCGCAGAGCGCGGCGGCCATTTCGATTCGTCGGGGGTCACCTTCCAACTTGTCGGAACCGAGAGTCTGGTGGATTTTGCCTTCGCAACGCGCGGGTTGATGTTCACAACGCCTGACCATGACTTCGAATCTGGCTCTGCTATCGGCAAGGTGCAGCCGAAGCGGCTCCCGCCCGGCGACTACGAGGCCGTTGTAGTCCACGGTGAACAGTTCGTAAACAACGGCTCGTTTCGCCGTCCATTGGCATCAGGGTTGCGCTTCACGGTAAAGGCGGGCGAGACGGTTTATCTCGGGCGTTACATCATCAGTGAGTCCTCCCGCTTCAACCCTGTGCTGTACGTCAGCGAGCACCAGGCAGAAGACATGGCACTCGCCAAGGCAAAGCTACCCGAGATGCCTGTGGGGAGTGTCACCTCCGCGGTGCCACCGTCGGGACTGCGTCAATTTTGAAGCCACGTTCGTTCGATACGGGTTCGAGCGCAGAGATGGCAAAGGCGACATCGTTGGACGCTCCACTGATGGGCCAGCGACGAATCGGTGGCACCTGTTCATCAATGGCCGGCCTTTATCCATCGGTCGCACGCGTGCACGGTGCATGAGCGCCTTCTACCGGCCGAGGCTGTGTGAAAACCCCGGTCCGCGAATGAGGCTGGCCGCGTAGAGTTCCGAAGCATATCGAGAGGGAGTCGGTATGCCCAGGTTCATCGAAGGACAGGATCGCCGCCAGGTCACGCTGCT
>Ga0210384_10000180_pt1 | contig 95737 bp, 85 predicted proteins | sample IncBWH2MmetaG_FD_160574 | JGI IMG/M metagenome (GOLD analysis project Ga0210384, IMG submission 160574) | Forest soil microbial communities from Barre Woods Harvard Forest LTER site, Petersham, Massachusetts, United States - Inc-BW-H-2-M | ecosystem: Environmental > Terrestrial > Soil >... | reverse complement strand
CTCGGCGCGCCAACGCTGGGCTCGGGAAAACTCCAAACACCGCCGAACCGCTACCCGCCAGCGAGGCTTCTGATGCTCCTCGCCGGAGCAAATCCCTCTTAATTTGAGCAAGTCGAGGGTGACGCCGGAAAACCGGCCTCTCGAAATCATTCGAGAGGCCGCTACCCTGCGCGCTCCAGCATAGAGCAGAGAACTCCCAAAGTTTAGGGGTAGCGGCCACTTTTGTCAATGCGGGCGCCTTTGCCCAACGAAACGCCTCAGGGGTAGAAACGTGAATGCCACGGGGCGCGACGACAAGGATTGACCGTTTCGGGATGTCGGCGAGGGGATAGATTTCATCGCCCCGATTGACGCCCAGGGCGCGCCCGCCCAACAGGAAGACCGGCACATCCGCGCCCAAGGAGGCGGCTATCTCGATTAGCCGCGCGGTGGGAAGCTTCTTTCCCGTCAGCCGCAGATAGCCAAGCAGAGCGGCCGCGGCGTTGCTCGATCCTCCGCCCAACCCGCCGCCCGCCGGAATCTTTTTGTGCAGCTCGATCTCGACGCCGGAGCGGATCTTGAGATCCCGCCGCAGCGCGTCGACAGCCTTGTAAACGAGATTCTTGCGCAGCGGTTCCTGCGACAGCGCCTCATTTCCATAGATGGTCAGGAAAATCCCGGGCTGCCGCGATGTCCGCAGCCTCAATTCGTCGTGCAGCCCAATCGTTTGGAAAATGGTGCGCAGCTCGTGATAGCCGTCGGAGCGCTTGCCGAGAATGTCCAGCCGCAAGTTGATTTTCGCGAACGCCGGGATTCGGATTTCCCGCATGCGGCCTATTCTATTGTGGCTTGGCGTCTTGCGGTGAGGACTTCTGCGCCACGCGGTGCTTGGTTTGCCCGACCTTTTTTTCGATTTCGGCGATCTTGTCGTTTTCGAGGTCGGCGGGCAACGAGCGGTGCCATTCGGTCAGTGACTTCTCCCACTCCGCGGTGGCTTGGGTGGTCCGGCCGAGCTTGGAGTAGACGTCACCTAGATGCGAGTGAATGGCGGGGTCATGGCCTTCGCGTTCCAGGGCCTTGCGCAGCAGGGTCTCGGCCTCGTCGAGCTTATTCTGCTTGTAATAAATCCAACCGAGGCTATCGAGATAGCCGCCATTGAAGGGTTCTTCTTTCAGCGCGCGCTGGACCAACTCTTCCGCTTCATCGAGGCGTTGCCCGAGGTCGCCGAGCATGTAGCCGTAGTTGTTGAGCACGCGGGCGTTTTTCGGGTCTAGCGTCAGCGCCCTTTTGAATTCGTCTTCCGCACGATCGTAGAATTTTTGCCGCTCGTAGATGTTGCCCAGCACCAGATAGACGATTTCGTTGTCGCGCGGCTGTCCGGGCAGCACTTCTGCGGCATGGGCGGCTTCTTCGGCTTCTTTGTAGCGCCGGCCGCGCTGGTAAACCTGCGCGATGTTCAAATACGTCTCGCGGTCCGCTTCGGTATTGTTCAGCAGTCCGCGCAGCATCTTTACCGCTTCGTCGGTCTGGCCGTTTTCTCCGAGCAATGCGGCCTGCTCGGCGCGCACCGCCGGATCGGTGGGATACTTCGCCAGCGCTTCTTTTCCGGCCTGCAGCGCCTTGGGAAGATCCTTGGCTTCCAGATAGATTTCCATGATCGCAAAGCGCGCCCGGCGGTCTTCTTCCTCGCCTAGATGGCCGAGTTCCTCAAAGGTGTACACCGCCGCCGGATAATCCTGCCGCTCTTTGTAGAGTTCTCCGAGGTTCTGGTAGAGGACCGCCAGGTAGCGGCGCCGCGACGGCAGCACCGCGGACTGCTTCTTCACTCCGCTGATGGCATCCGACAGCACGCGAATGGCGTCGTCGTAGCGCCCTTGCGCCCGATAAAGAATCGCCTCGTTGTACATCACTTCCAGGCTGCCGGGTTCGTACTGGCGGGCCTTCAGCAGATTCTCTTCGGCTTTATCGAGTTGGTGCAGTTCGCGGTAAATCTGCGCGATGTGCAGGTAGTTGTCCGCTTCGTCGGGCATCAAATCGGCCAGCTTTTGATACATGACTAGCGCTTCCGGGAATTTCTCTTCAGCCATCAGCGTCTGGCCCAGCCCGCGTACGTGGGTAAGCTCCGACGGATCGAGGTCCATGGCCTTGCGGTACGCAGACTCGGCTTTGGCCAAGTCCTTGGTCTGGGTGTAGGCATCGCCGAGAAGATCGAGCAGCACCGGCGAGGGCGTGCGGCTGTTCAAGCCTTCCAGCAGCGCCACCGCTTCCTGAGACTTGCCTTCGTCCAGCAAGAGCTGCGTCAGTTGCTCGATAGCCGGCTCGCTGTCCGGGTCGTCCTTCAAGATGGCGCGCAGCACCTGCTCGGCCTGGTCATGTTCGTTGCGCAGCCGGTACAGGCGCGCCAGCCACAAAGCGGATTCCGTGTCCGTAGGTTCGAGCCGGTAGATTTCCTTGTACTGTTCGATCGCACGGCCGGCTATTTCCGCTTGGCTGCTTCCCGCGCCGGAATCACTCAGGCTGCGCACGTAGATGCGCGCCAGCAGGCGCCGCGTCTGCACGTCATTGGGATCGCGCTTGAGAACTTCCTGCGCTTCGGAGATCGCGTCATGGACGCGCTGCGCCTTCCAGTACATCTCCGCGAGGCGCTCGCCGATCACCGCGGACTTGGGGTCCAGCGCGTAGGCTTTCTTGTAAAACTCGATGGACTGCGTGGCGTATTCCGCTTTGCTGGTGTTTTCGTATTGCTGCTCGTAAATGTGCCCCATGGTGTAGTTGAAGTAGGCGTCGGCGCGGCCGGGAGAGGTAGCGGTCGTGTTGCTTTCGGAAGCGCCGCTGGAGGCGGCAGGAGTGCCGGTCTCCTGGTTTTGTGGCGGGGCGGCAGTATCTGGTTTCTCCGCAGGAGTTTGCGCGGTGGCCGCCGAACCGGCAAGGGCGGCGGAAAGAGCGGCAATGACGAATCGACGAAGTTTCATGGTTGCCCCGAAAACGAAGAGTATCCCATGCGCCCCAGGCGTGGTCCAAACCCTAATTGTGGCGTTTCCAGGGCCGGGGGACCGCACTCCATAGGATGCCGGAAATGGGCAAAGAGTTGAAAGGAAGTCTTCGATCTGGTTGTGCAGAAAAACAGGGGCCATCGGCGTGCGCCCTCGGTCCCAGCCCGGATGGCCGCTCTTGAAAGATCAGCTTCTAGTGCAGAAAGTGCCGCATGCCTGTGAATACCATGGCCAGCCCCAGGCGATCCGCGGCGGCAATCACGTCGTTGTCGCGCACCGAGCCTCCCGGCTGAATGACGGCGGTGGCGCCGGCCTTGGCGGCCTCCTCGACGCCATCAGGAAAAGGGAAGAAGGCATCGGACGCGACCACGCTGCCCTGAAGTGGCGCTTGGGCCTTCATTACCGCGAGTTTCACGGAATCGACGCGGCTCATCTGGCCGGCACCCACGCCGATGGTCGCGCTTTCCCGGGCAAACACGATGGCGTTGGACTTTACATGCTTGGAGACTTTCCAGGCGAAACGCAGGGTGTGCATCTCTTCGGCCGTGGGTACGCGCTTGGTCACGGTGCGCAGCTCGGTGTCCTGAAGTTCGCCGAGATCGGGCTGCTGGACAAGCATCCCGCCGAAGATGCGCTTGAGCTGCAGTTCGCGCTCGGGGTCCAGTCCCCCCGCCGGGAGTTCCAGCAGCCTCAGATTTTTCTTCGCTGCGAAAATAGTTTTCGCTTTTTCGTCGAATCCCGGGGCGGCGATGCATTCCACGAAAAGTTTGGCCACTTCTTCCGCGGTGGCTGCATCGACCACGCGATTGAACGCCAGCACGCCGCCGAACGCCGATACCGGGTCGCTGGCCAGCGCCCTGAGGTAAGCATCCAGCAGCGTTTCACGCTCTGCCGTGCCGCACGGGTTGTTGTGCTTGATGATTACCGCTGCGGGCTGGCGGAATTCCGCGGCGAGGCTGCGGGCGGCCTCCAGATCGACGAAATTGTTGTAGGACAGCTCTTTCCCCTGGAGTTGTTTTGCCGCCGCGAGACCTGCGGGGGCGCGCCCCGCGGGTACATACAGGGCCGCGGCTTGATGCGGGTTTTCTCCGTAGCGGAGTTCCTGCTGCCGGCGCAGCGCGATGTGCACGCGCTCTGGCAGCAACGGCTTCTCGCCCAAGGCGACGTGGCCCGACGCCGCCGAGAGCCGCTCTAGCTCCGTGGTGATCATGCCGTCGTAGCGCGAGGTGGTGGCGAACACCTTGCGCGCCAATTCCAGTCGCGTAGCCAACGAAGTTTCCCGCGAACTCTCGAGTTCTGCCGCGACGCGCTCGTAGTCGGCGGGATCGGTCACCACCGTCACGCTCTCGAAATTCTTGGCTGCGGACCGCAGCATCGTCGGCCCGCCGATGTCGATGTTTTCGATCAGCTCTTCGGCCGTCAGGCCGGCCTTTGCCGCGGTGGCCTCGAAGGGATACAAGTTCACGACCACCAGATCGATTGGCGCAATGCCGTGCTCCGCCGCTTGTTTTTGGTCTTCGGCGTGGTTGCGGCGAAACAGCAGCCCGCCATGTACCTTTGGATGCAGGGTCTTCACGCGCCCGCCGAGCATCTCCGGCCAGCCGGTGAAGTCGGAGACATCGATTACCGTAACGCCCGCTTCGCGCAACAGTTTGGACGTGCCACCCGTCGAGAGAATCTCGATGTGCGCCGCCGCGAGCCTTTTGGCGAACTCCACAATTCCGGTTTTATCGAAAACACTGATCAGCGCCCGGTCCACCGCCATGTAAGGCCTCCCAAAAAGAAAAGCACAACAGTGTAAGCGGTCTGGGTTGAAATGGGAAAGGCTTGTACCCGCTGGTAGTGGGGTCAGTTTCCGATTACCGCTTTATCTGAGTTGGGATGTTCTAGCGTGGCGCGAGGCCAAGACTTCCACAACGACGTTGTACCGCCGCCTAATGCCATAAACGCGCCAACTAACAGTCCACAAAAGAAGGCATACGTATCATCAGGATCTTTTGTTGGTGGCCCATAGTGGTACCAGAGGTAGTTGCCGGCAAGAAGGCCACCGAGTCCCAACACGCACGCTGTTATTAACGAAAATAGAATGGCTGCTACCGCTCGTCTTCGGTACGAGTGCTTTGCCATCACCGCAACCGTCCACTATCTCAACGATGGAGTATAGACCACCATGTGGAGTCAAAGTCGGGTAACCGGACCTACTGCCAACCACCAGTTGCCCTGAGGAGGAATCGTGCTGCTCAGACCTATTTGCCTGGGCGGAGTGCTCCATTGACTCTGTTTCCGTCCCTATGTTACCCATAAGGCTCCCAAAGTAGAGCCAATTGGGTAGCGGGTGACGCGGCCGCATGGCGCCAGACACCAAGCATCTGGAAGTCACGCTGGAGACGCAAGTCGAGAGCGTCAATGTAGCCGAGGAGATGTGTCTGCGCGTGGCGGAAGCCGCCGGCTTCGGCGAGGACGATTGCTACCGCATCGGCATGTCGGTGCGCGAAGGCGTGATCAACGCCTTTCACTACGGCAATAAGGAACGTCCGGACAAGAAGATCCACCTGGCGGTGGACCTGACGCCGGACAAAATGATCATTCACGTTCTGGACGAGGGCAACGGCTTTGACCTGAGCAGCGTGCCCGATCCGCTGGCGCAAGAGAATCTGCTAAGCACGTCAGGGCGCGGCATTTTCTTGATGCGCGCCTTCATGGACGAATTCGACGTGGTGCCCGGTCGGACCGGCGGCGCGGAAATCATCATGTCGAAGAAGCTGCCTGCGGGCAATCCCGGGGACAACGGGCAGAGCGGTCAGAACTCGGCGCCACAGCAGGGAGCGTAGGTACAAAAGATGGAGTTGCGAGCTACCTATCGGGACGCCGGAGTGATCACCGTTGTCGACATCAGCGGCCGCATTACGCTCGGCGAGGGCAGCGCGCTGCTGCGCAAGACCATCCGTGAGTTGATCGACGACAACCGCACCAAGATCATTCTCAACCTCGCGGACGTCAACTACATCGACAGCTCTGGAATCGGCGAATTGGTGAGCGCCTTCACGGCGACCAAGAAGGCCGGCGGCGATATGAAGCTGCTGCACCTGACCAAGAAAGTCCACGATCTGCTGCAACTGACCAAGCTGTTTACGGTTTTTGACGTGTACTCGGACGAACATACGGCGACCAGCAGTTTTCGTTAGGCGGCTCACGCGGAACTCCTCGCGTTCGTTACCCTCCCACCGTTTCGCTCCGGCCCCTTCTTGGCGCTCGCCAGACGAGTTCTCCTGCGGCAAAATCGAAGGGATGAGGACCGCCTCCGATACCGTGTGGATCGAACAACGCGCCAAGTCGCTGGGCTTTGACTTGTGCGGGGTGGTGCACGCGGCGAAATTTCCGGAGCTGGCGCAAACCGAAGAATGGCTGGCCCGGGGGTACGCCGGGGAGATGAATTATCTTTCCGATGCGCGGCGGAGCAACCCCGAGACCGCGATGCCAGGCATCCGCAGCGTGATTGCCTGCGCGTTGAACTACAACACGGAATATCCAAAGTCGATCGATGCCGCCAGTGAAGCGGACGCGGACGAACTGCGCGGCTGGATTTCGCGGTATGCCTGGGGCAGCGACTATCACCAAGTGCTGCGCCGAAAACTCGATGAGCTGGTCGTGGCGTTGCGTGGGCAGTTCGAGGAACCGCTTGAAGCGCGGGTGTACGCCGACACCGGACCGCTGCAAGAGCGCGTGTTTGCGAAATACGCGGGGCTGGGCTGGCTGGGCAAGAACACGCTACTTCTCAATCAGACGCTGGGCTCCTGGTTTTTTCTTGGGGTGGTTCTGACCACGCTCGATCTCGCTCCCACGCTGGACGCAGCGGAATCGCCTCCGCCGGATCTGTGCGGCACTTGCCGGCGATGTATCGACGCCTGCCCTACGGATGCGTTGGTCGAGCCTTATGTGATGGATGCGCGCCGCTGCATCTCTTATCTGACCATCGAGCTGCGCGGCAGCGTTCCCGAGGAGCTGCGAGAGCCGATGGGACGCCACGTATTCGGCTGCGATATTTGCCAGGACGTGTGCCCGTGGAACCGCCGCGCGCCGGTGACGCGGGAGCAAGAGTTTCTGCCGCGCGCTGTTCCCGCCCGGAAGAACGACGTGGCAACTGGAAGCGCGCCGCTGCAAGACGACTCGTTATTCCTTCCGAAGCTCGAATGGCTGGCTGCTCTGGAGGAAGGCGAATATCGAAAAGTGTTTCGCGGCAGCCCGGTCAAACGCACGAAGTGGCGCGGACTGGTGCGCAACGCGTGTATTGCGCTGGGAAATGCAAAGCTGCGAAGCGGCCGGCCCGCTCACCAGAGGATCAGCGCATTGTTGCAGCGGCTCGCCGCTTCGCCGGACGCGCTGATCTCCGAGTCTGCCCTTTGGGCGCTCTCGCGCATCCAATAGCCGGAGACGATCCCTTTGCTGATGCACGACGGCGAGCCTCGCGACCTCAGGCCTCGGCTTTACCAGGTCGCGCGGTATTAAGGGTATAATCCGCGGCGCAAGCTAACTCGCCCATCGCGCCGCTGGAGCTTCCCATGAATCGCCGAAAATTCATTGTTGGCACGGGCATCGTCGGCGCGGGACTGCTTGGAGCAGGCGAAGCCGCACCCGGTCTGCTACACGCCGGCACAGCAACGGATTTCGAACCAAATCTCAAATCGGAGGAAAAAACCGTGGCATTCTCAGTGCCCCCACTGCCGTACCCATTCGATGCACTTGAACCGCACATTGACGCCAAGACGATGGAAATCCACCACGACAAGCACCACGGCGCCTACGTCGCTAACCTGAACAAAGCTCTCGATGGCCACGCCGACCTGCAGTCCAAGTCCTTGGAAGACCTGCTGAAGAATCTCGACGCCCTTCCGGATGCCATCCGCAACCCAGTGCGCAACAATGCCGGCGGCCACTGGAACCACTCGCTGTTCTGGACGCAACTCAAGAAGGGCGGAGGCGGCGAGCCTTCCGGCGATCTGGGCGCGGCGATTAAATCGACGTTTGGGTCGTTCGCTGACTTTCAGACCAAGTTCGCGGCAGCAGGCGTCGGGCGCTTTGGTTCCGGCTGGGCTTGGCTGCTGGTGAAAGACGGAAAGCTGGTGATCGACTCGACGCCCAACCAGGACACGCCCATTTCCCTGAACGGCAAGGCCGTGCTCGGCCTGGATGTCTGGGAGCACGCGTACTATCTGAAGTATCAGAACAAGCGCCCTGACTACATCGCTGCGTGGTGGAATGTTGTCAATTGGGATTCGGCGGCCGAGTTGTATGCGGCGGCGAAGAAGTAAAATTCCAAGCACGCCATTGGAAAGACAGAAGGCCCGGTCCAAATTTCTCGGACCGGGCCTTGCTGTTTATGACGGTGCGCTCAAGCACCAGGAAATCAAAATCAGGCCATCATTTGGCGTTTGGAGAGCGCGATGGGACCCACACGCGGCGCGCTGTGATAGCTGGGCACCGCCTGACCGTAGCTTCGTGACTCGCGCGTTCCGAAAGAATGCGGCATGGCCATCGGCGCGGGAGAGTGGCGGGTGGCCTCGCGAACCAACTCCATCCGGCCACGCACGCGGAATTTGGTGAGCAGGGAGGAGACGTGGAATTTTACCGTGCGCTCGGACAGATTCAAGGACGCTGCGATTTCTTTGTTCGCCAAACTGCGCATCACCCCGCCCAGAACTTCTTCTTCGCGGCGCGTCAGCTTTACCGAACTGCCCACGGAGTGCCCAGCCTGCAAAAGTTTCTCCGCTTTCTCCGCCAGACCTTCCAGAGATTCGTGCGCGGCTTGCACCATCACCACGTAATCCCGCGGAGATTGGCCGCGGACCATGCAATGCATGGCCAGCAGACCGGCGGCTTCCTCGGTGGGAAACTGCCCGTCCGGACCGGCCTCGACGTGAAAGTGGGATACTCCAGTATTTTTTTCGTAGAAAAAATAAAGCTCGCGCGAAGGATTCGGGTTGGAATTGTTCAATTCATGCAGCTGTTCGCTTCTGCGGATTAGCTTCACTGGCACCCCTCCGTACGCAGCCTCGAAACGCCGACCGAGACCCGTGAGTTTTCTTGATAGCCTCTTGGCGAGGCATCGTTCCACTGCGTGTGCAAGCGGTCAGGAAGAAGCCAAGTTGGGGGGCTACGACCTAGCGCGAAACCCTCAGAACGCCACGCCAAGACGTGAGAAGGAGCTCCCTGACACTTTAGCCTGCGGTTGCCGACACCACCGAACTCCTATCGTTGTGCAAGCGCCGCGCCGAAAGGCAAAGATCACAACTCGCTAAAAAATCGATACTTATGTACCCCAAAGGCATTTAGTGAGAAGGATTTGCTGGTAGGAATTGCATAGTACGCGAAAATTTTCCCGGTTTTCCAGGCTCACTGCGGTACCAGCGTTTGTGCATTTTCTCTAATAATCCTGCTTCGCCCTTCCCGCGGACGCCAGCGCCAGCCGGCGAAGAATACTCGAAAGAATTTCCACATTCTCGTTTACGTTCTGTGAACACCCAGCGACTTGGGCTGGGCGGCCTGCAGGCACCACTTGGTCGAAATATACTTTCGCTTTTAATACGCAAGAATATTTGTTTGGTCCGCCGAAATCAGCTCGTAGTCCACTCCGCGCCAGCGGGTCTTGCGAGTCACCAGTGAAGTGACAAAGTTCACTAAATATAGGAACGGAATGAACACCGTCAAAATCATGTAGATCCATGCCTGGCCCATGATCTGCGACCGTGCGGACGGCAAGACTTCCGTGACCGCCACCACGCGCAGCGCCCCGCGTATCACCGCCAGCAGCACCGGAAGGAAGGTCAAGGTCGCCAGGTGAAAAGACGGCAACGTGGCGAACACGTCGCCTAGCCACAAACACACGCCGAGAAGCAGCGTGAGGCAGTACAACGCGTGCGTCGCCAGGCCGAAAGCCCACGTCCGCTGGTCATACACCCGAGCAATCAGAATCTGGCGATTCGTGAATTCCAGCAAGCCGGCGAAGTCCGTCTCCACGTACGACAAAGTGAGGCACTCGGGAACAAAAAGGATGGAGCGGCCGGCGCGTTGCAGCGCGCGGGTCATCGAATAATCGTCGCTCACCGAATTGCGCCAGTCTTCCAGCACGCCAATCTGGTCGAAGACGCTGCGGCGTATCGCCGTGCCTCCGCCCCAGCAGAAATTCTTGCCCTTCTCGCTCAGCATGGTTACGACCGGCGCATTCCAGCAGGCCAAAAGCGCGGTGGCCAGGTTGCTACGATTGGGGATCAACCAGCGCATGGTGGTGGTTGCTCCGACGCGCGGATCCTTCAACGGCGAGACCAGCTTCTGGAGCCAAGACCTTCCGGGCCGTCCATCCGAGTCGGCAAACACCACGAACTCAAATTCGGCGGGCAATTGCTCCATGGCGGTGCGCAGGTTGTTCACCTTTTCCCCGCATCCCTGAGGCTGGCCCGCGATGATCACGTGAGCTTTGCGGCGGGACGAACCGGCGACCCGCTTCACAATACTGTGGGCGGGATCGGACTCCGACGCGAGAATGAAGAAAACTTCATAATTCTGGTGATCGAATTCGGTCAGCGCCGTGAGGTTGCGCTCCAGACCCGGCTCGAGTCCCTTACACGGGCAAAGCACGGCCGTATGCGGCGCGTAGAATCCCGGATCGGTCGACGCGCGCCGGCGCGCGTACGCCAGCCACTGCAGTCCCTGCCAAAGCAGATAAAGACCCACAAGGATCTGCAAGATCGCGAGAAAATAAAATATAGATTCCACGTAAGTCGAGCGTAGCAGAACAACCGCACTCGCGTATCGGCCGCGTGGGCGTGTAGAATCGCACCGGTTAACATCTGACCGGGGGGAATCGAGACCATGAATCGAGTTGACGCAGGAATGGTGACCACCGCGAACGAATTGCCGGGCTATCGCATCGTGAAAAACTTCGGAATCGTGCGCGGCATTATCGTCAGGTCGCGCAGCGTCATCGGAAACCTGGGAGCGGCGCTGCAAACCATCGTGGGCGGCAACATCACCATTCTCACGAATCTGTGCGAGAAGACCCGCGAGGACGCCTTCGAACTGCTGCTGGAACATGCCGCGCAGCACGGCGCGAATGCGGTGGTCGCCATGCGCTACGATGCCACCGAAGTGATGCAGGGCGTGACCGAGGTCCTCGCGTACGGCACCGCGGTGCAGGTCGAGCGTAGCGCTTTGTAAATTTTGGCGGCGCTTCGCCAATAGCCGGCAGATGCTTTGGAGGCGACGCCAAAAGGCGCCCGCTTCCCTTCGAGGCTCCCCTCGATACTCGGGCAAGCAGGGTAAACGGAAAGCGGCCGCTACATTTCGCCGCGGCGCGATGGTAGAATCCCGCCCTCTCATGTTCTGTTCTTCCTGCGGGGCACAGCTTTCGTCCACCGGTAAGTTCTGCTCGGCCTGCGGCCAGCCGGTGGGTTTGAGTTCCGACGCGACGGCCTTAGGCGACGAGCCTGGCTTTGAGGGAGAGACTCTTGCTCCCCCCACGCCGCGAAAGACGCCTCTTCCCCCGCGCACCCCTTCGCAACGCCCCACCCGCCCGCCCTCCGCGTCTGGGGGAGTTCTCTCCAGCTCCGGCGCCATCGGCGGCGGCAGGTTCGTGCCCGGGCAGATCATCGCGGAGCGCTATCGCGTGGTGGCCCTGGCCGGACGAGGCGGCATGGGCGAGGTCTATCGCGCCGAAGATCTGAAGCTCACCCAAATCGTCGCCATAAAATTTCTTCCCGAAAGCCTCTCCAAGGACGCCGGAGCGCTTGCACGATTCCACTCCGAGGTACGCATCGCGCGCCAAGTTTCCCATCCCAACGTCTGCCGCGTGTTTGATATTGGAGACACCGAAGGCATCACCTTTCTGACCATGGAGTATGTCGATGGCGAGGATCTGGCCTCGCTGGTGCGCCGCATTGGCAGGCTTTCACCGGACAAGGCGACAGAAATTGCCCGCCAGGTTTGCGCGGGGCTGGCCGCCGCGCATGAACGCGGCGTCATTCACCGCGATCTGAAGCCCGCGAACCTGATGCTGGACAGCGCCGGAAAAATTCGCATCACCGACTTTGGCCTGGCGGGAATCGCGGCGAGCATTCAGGGCGCCGAGGTGCGCGCCGGCACTCCAGCGTACATGGCGCCGGAACAGCTCGCAGGCAAAGAAGTCACGTTTAAGAGCGATCTTTATTCCCTGGGCCTGGTTCTTTACGAGATTTTGACCGGCAAACGAGCCTTCGACGCCACCACTTTGCCGGAGCTGATGAAGATGCGGGAAACCTCCGCGCCGACGAACCCCTCCTCGCTGGTGAAGGATCTGGATCCCCTGCTGGAGCGCGTGATCCTCCGGTGCCTGGACAAAGATCCCGCCCAACGTCCCGCGTCGGCGCTCCAAGTTGCCGCTGCGCTTCCCGGCGGCGATCCGTTGGCGGCCGCGCTGGCCGCGGGCGAAACGCCGTCTCCAGAGATGGTGGCTGCAGGGGGCGAGACGGAAGGCCTTCGCCCGTTGGTCGCGTGGTCCTGCCTGCTCGGCGTGTGCATCGCAGTGGCTTTGCTTTTCGTCGTGGGCAAGCGCACCAAGATGGTCTCGTTTGTACCCTTCGGTGACAGCCCCGAAGTTCTCTTCACCACGGCCCGCGAGATGGTCTCTCGATTCGGCTACAGCGACGTGCCAGTCGACACCGCCTTTGGCTTCCGTTTGCAGGAAAACTATCTCCAGTACATCCAGACCGACCAAAAGACCACCACCCGCTGGGAAGCGTTGCGCTCCGATGAGCCACCGACCGGAATTTTCTGGTACCGGCAAAGCCCCAAGCTGCTGGTTTCGATAGCTCCCTCGGACAATTTGATCTACGGACGAATCCAACCGGATGAGCCGCCCATGGACATCTCCGGTTCCAAGCTGGTGAAGCTCAGCCTGAAGGGGCGCTTGCTGCATTTTGAGGCCGTCCCGCCGCAGGTAGACGAGGCCGCCGGGTCCACTCCAGCCCCCGATTGGGCGCCACTTTTTGCCGCGGCGGGAATCGATCCGCAGAAATTCAAACCCGTGCCTCCGAAGTGGTTTCCGCTCGCTTGGGGAGACACGCGCGCGGCGTGGGAAGGCGCCTGGCCCGCGCGAAACGACATTCCGTTGCGAATCGAAGCGGCCGCCTATCGTGGTAAGCCCATCTATTTCGATCTGATTTCGTCGTGGGACCGCCCCGAGCGCATGGAAGTTTCCAGCAGCTTTCGCCGGAATCCGGTGGGACAGTGGTTCGGTTTGGTCCTGGTTGGCACTGTTATCGGTATCGGCGTCTGGATCGCCAGCCGCAATTTGCGGCTGGGCCGCGGCGATTTGAAAGGTGCGGTGCGCCTGGCGCTCTTTGTATTGGTGGTGCGCTTGCTGGATTGGGTGCTGCTGGCCCACCACGTGTCATCGCCCGCCGAGTTCGTCCTTTTCATTTTGGCCTTGAGCGTGGGCCTGTTTTTCGCCGCCCTGACTTGGCTACTCTATCTCTCGATCGAGCCGTACGTGCGGCGGCACTGGCCTACAACCATTATTTCCTGGACCCGCATGCTTTCCGGGCAATTCCGGGACCCTGTGCTGGGGCGCGACATCTTGCTGGGCTCGCTATTTGGCGTGACCTCAGCGGTGCTCGAGCACCTCCAGCCGCTGGTCGAGGCCGCTCTTGGGAAACCTCCGGTGCGCCCGTTCGGTGTGGACGCCGGCTACGCCTTGGAAGGCCTACGCGGCAGCTTGGCGACCGTGTTTCACCAGGCGACGCAATCGCTCTCCTCGGCGTTAGTAATCTTCTTCCTGTTCTTCGTGGTCCGGCTAATCGTTCGGAGGAATTGGCTCGCCGCGATGGTAGTCTCTCTTTTGTTTTGCATCAACAGCTTGGGAGCACCGAATCCCATCGTTGACGCGTTTTTCACTGCTCCGTTCTTTCTCGTGTATCTGTTTATTCTCCACCGCTACGGTTTGGTGGCTCTGGCGGCCTTGTATTTCACGGACCAGTTGGCGGATTTCATGCCCATTACCTTGCCGCTGAACGCCTGGTACGCGGAAGGCGGACTGATCGGGATCGCAGCGATTCTGCTGGTCGCGCTCTACGGTTTCCAGACCTCGCGTGCGGGCCAGCCGCTCTTTGGATCCAGCGCGTTGGACCTCTAGAGCCCGCCAAACCGTGACGGGTGACTGAGTGACTAGTAAAGGCCTGCGCTTCGTAGCAAACGGTCTTACTAGTCACCAGTCACGAGTCACTGCTTTTCTGCCCCGCTACCTGCTCTGCAAGAGCTTCCACACTGGTCAACGCCCGGCTGGCGGCCAGGCGCGCCTTCTCCAAAAACGAGGAATCCAGCAGGAACGCCCCGCGATCCACAAAGGGATGATTGGCCGCCTCAAACGGCTTGCGGCGCCGGCCGGAAGCGCTGCGCGCGATCAGCTCTTCATACATCTGCAAGTCTCTTTGAAAATCCAGGGCGTCCCCGGCGGTCCATTTTTGTTGGCGTGTCAGTGCGGTGAGAAATTTTCGGCGAAACGCCGCCGCGTCTTTTCTGGGCATCGGCCGCGCTTTGGACTTGGCGCCCGCCGGCGGTTCGGTGGTTACCACCGCCAGCGCATGCACAGTCATCGCCAGCAAAGCTTCTCGATGCAGCAGGCCAAGCAGATCCCGGTACAGCGCCGCGTGCACTTGCAGACCGTAACGGCCGTGCTCCTCGACGTAGGAATCCACGAAGCGCGGAACGATGCGCTCGCGTAGAAGTGCCTCGGTCAAGCGCGCGCACAGTTCGGCGGGCGCGTCGACGGTGGTTTGTTTCCCGCGATTCATCGGTGCCCGCTCATAGTAGCAGGAGTCGCCGATGTTCTTTCAGGCGGAGTTTTTTCAACAGGGGAATTGGAGACGAACCCAAAAAGGAAAAGGCCCGGCAAGTTTAACCGGGCCAGCGATTTCCTGTAGGGGCGCAACACACTGCTGCGCCCCGGCTTGGCAACCAATGCAACTTTTAGTGAATGGCCCGCGGCCCAGCCGGGCCGACGGTCTTGGGCTTCACTTCTGGCTGCGGCACGATGGGCGGCACCACAGCTTCCGCTTGCAACGCATGTTCGAGTACTTCGTCCAGCGTTCGCACATAGGTGATCTTCATGTCGCCCAGGATTTCCGGCGTCAGATCCGCGACGGCGTTGGGCTCATTATCCGCGGGCAACAGCACTTCCTTGATGCCCGCGCGCTTCGCGCCCAACACTTTCTCTTTCACGCCGCCGATCGGAAGAATGATGCCCGATAGCGTCATCTCCCCAGTCATCGCCAAACGATCGCGTATCGGCCGCCCGCTCAGCAGGCTGACCAGCGCCGTCACCATCGCCGCTCCAGCGGACGGACCATCCTTCGGCACTCCTCCAGACGGTACGTGGATGTGGATGTCCTGCTTGCGGAAGAAGTCCGGATCGATCCCGTAACGTTCTCCGTTGGCGCGGGTCCACGTCAGCGCCGCGGTCATCGACTCTTGCATCACCTCGCCAAGATGCCCGGTCATGGTGAATTGCTTGCCGCCGCGCATGCGCGTGGCCTCGATGAAGATGATGTCACCGCCCACAGGCGTCCACACCAGCCCTACCGCAACACCCGGCCGCTTGACGCGTTCCTCGACTTCCTTCTCGGTGCGGAACTTGGGCACTCCCAAGTACTCGCGCACCACTTCCGGCGTGACGGTCATCTTCTCCATCTTATCTTCGGCGATGCGCCGCGCCTGCTTGCGCGTGATCGTCGCGATCTCCCGCTCCAGGTTGCGCACCCCGGCCTCACGCGTGAAGCTGTGAATGATCTCCCGCAGCCCCTCGTCCGTGAACTCCAGGTGCTCGCCCACTTTCAAGCCGTGTTCCGTGGCCTGCTTGGGGATCAGGTACCTGTGCGCAATGTGCAGCTTCTCTTCGCCCGTGTATCCCGGCAGCTCGATAACCTCCATGCGGTCCCGCAGCGGCTCTGGGATGGGATCCATCCAGTTGGCCGTGGCGATGAACAGCACTTTCGACAGATCGAACGGCACGTCGAGATAGTGATCGCGGAACGCGTTGTTCTGCTCCGGATCGAGCACTTCCATCAACGCCGACGTCGGGTCGCCCCGAAAATCGCGGCCGAGTTTGTCGACCTCGTCCAGCATGCAAACCGGGTCGTTGATTTCGGAGCGCTTGATACCCTGGATGATCTGGCCCGGCAAAGCACCGATATAGGTCCGGCGGTGCCCGCGGATTTCCGCTTCATCGTGCATACCGCCAAGGGCGATGCGCACGAATTTGCGGCCCAAGGATCGCGCGATGGACTTTCCGAGCGAGGTCTTGCCCACGCCCGGAGGCCCGACAAAGCACAGGATCGGCCCCTTCATGCCCGGCTGCAGCTTTTTCACCGCCAGGTAGTCCAGGATGCGCTCCTTGACCTTGTCCAAGTCGTAGTGATCCTCGTCCAGAATCGTGCGCGCCTTTTTTATGTCGATTTCTTCGCTGCCGGAGGACTTGTTCCACGGCAAGGAAGTCATCCACTCCAGGTATGTGCGCGACACCATGTATTCGGCCGACGCCGGCGTCATTTTCGCCAAGCGCTTCAGTTCGCGCTCGCTTTCTTTCTTGGCCTCCGCCGTCATTCCGGCTTCTTCCACCTTCTTGCGCAGCTCGTCGATCTCCTGTACGGAGTCCTCGGATTCCCCGAGTTCCTTCTGGATCGCCTTCATCTGCTCGCGCAACAGGTATTCGCGCTGGTTCTGGCCGACTTGTTCCTGTACTTGCTCGTGAATCTTCGATCGTAGCTCCAGCACTTCCAGCTCTTTGGAAAGTTCGCGGATCAGCGCTTCCAGGCGCTTGCGCACGCTGGGCGTTTCAATCAGTTCCTGACGCACCAGGGTCGAAAGCGACGGCAGCGTCCCGGCGATGAAGTCGGCCAAGCGGCCGGGGTTGTCGATGTTCATTGCCACAGACTGCAGGTCATCGGAAAGTTGCGGCGAGTGGCTGACTACGTCGCGGAACAAGTCCTGCGCGTTCCGCTGCAGGGCTTCCAACTCCGCGTCCGTATCTCCAGTGATGTCCGGCTGCGGCTCGACGCGCGCCCGCAGGAACGGCCGCAGACTGATCAGTTCCGTGATCAAAATGCGTTGCAAACCCTCTAGAAAAATCACCACATTGCCGTTGGGCATTTTCACGGTCTTGTGGACCTTGGCCAGCGTGCCCACCTTGTGCAGGTCGGCGGCAGAGGGGTCTTCGATGCGCGGATCGAGCTGCGCCACCACGCCCAGCAGTTTGTCCTCTCCCTCCAGCGAATTAACCAGCGCCAGGGAGCTTTCCCGCCCGACGGTCAGCGGCAGAACCGCTCCGGGAAACAGCACGGTGTCCCGAACCGGCAGAACGGAAAGAACTTCCGGCATGGAATGCTTTTTTTCAGCCATTTGATGTCCCCCAAACTCTTCAGCGCGGGTGGCCTGCTGTCCCAAGAGAGACAGGCCCAAGACCCCGCGCCCTGAAAACTTAGATGCTACACCCGGTCAAAGGGTGCACGAAGATGCAAAACAGAAGGCACAAAATCTTAGTGTGTCACGCTAATATTATAGAAGACTTTGCGCCACCGCCGCAAACATGCTCTTAAATCATTTGTGTTCAATAAGATAAGCTCCCCTATCTAGCCGTGACGCCAAAGCTCGCCTCCTCTATCGGCCGTTTCTCTCCCGGGGTTCACACCTTTGATTTCTGCGCCCCAAATCTCTTTCGGACGTACTTCACGGCTGCTTCTCTCGTCGTGATTTGGCCTTCCAACTGGGCATCCTCCAGTGACCTCAGGATTTCACTGAACAGTGGCCCCGGAACATACCCCATCTGCTGGATATCGTCGCCGGTCAACAGCCTAGGAGGGCGTATCTGCTCCGGGGGCGTTTCTGCTAGCAACCGCTGGACGGATTCATACGCATCCAGGCGCCGGTGGCTCGACAGGCAATCCAGTTTGTGCAGCTCCATGTGCTCGTCAAAGCGGGGAAGCCGCACAAAGCGCTTCAGCGTCGACGCCCGCATGCGGTCCACGTCCGTGAAACGCATGTGGTTGGCGATCAGCGCCACAATCTGCGTGGACTCCTCATTCGAGAAGCGAAAGCGCCTGCAAATTTCTTCCCCCATGCGTACCCCGACGTCGACATGCCCGTCGAAGCGGATACGGTCGCCGGTCTCGGAAATCGGCCGGAAGGTTGGCGGCTTCCCCACGTCGTGCAACAACACGCCCCAAGCCAAAGTCGCTGAGCTGCCCGCGGGCAGCCCTTCGATCATTGCCAGCGTGTGGGTCCAGACGTCGCCCTCGGGATGGTATTGCGGCGGCTGCTCCACGCCTTTCATGGCCGCGACCTCTGGAAGGACCAGCGCCAGCAGCCACGTTTCATCCAGCATCTCGAATGCTCGCCGCGCCTGGCCTTCCACGAGCATCTTGGTCAACTCGTCGCGCAATCGCTCCGGTGAAACCTGATGAATCCCCCGTGCTTGCTTGCGGATGGCCTGGAACGTCTCCGCGTCAATTTCAAAGCCAAAGCGCGCCGCAAAGCGTACCGCCCGCATCAGCCGCAGCTTGTCTTCTGCAAAGCGCCGGCCCGGTTCGCCGATGGCGCGAATCACGCCGGCTTTCAGATCGGCCTGCCCACCGACGAAGTCGAGAATCTCGCCGGTCTCCGGCCGCATGAGCAGTCCGTTGATAGTGAAGTCGCGCCGGCGCACGTCATCTTCGGGAGTTTTGGAGTACACCACGGCGTCGGGATGCCGGCCGTCGGAATAGGCCATATCGGAGCGGAAAGTGGCCACTTCCACTTTGAGCCCGTCGCGAGGAAGCAGCACCACGCCAAATTGCGCGCCCACCGCCACGCTTCCCGGAAACATCGCCATCACCTGTTCGGGCGTAGCGTCGGTGGTGACATCGTAGTCCGCGGGGTCGCGGCCCAGGATCAAATCGCGCACACAGCCGCCGCAAAGCAGCGCCTGATATCCACGCTGCCGCAGCGTTTCGCAGATCGAATTGGCCAGTTCGCGCGGGGTCACATCTCGATTATGCGGCAGGCGAGGCGGCGAAGCGCCAGGAACTATCGCCCAGTGTTACAAGCAGTCTGACGACCCAGGACGAATGTCGGCTTCGGTCCAGGAGTAGTAAAGCCCTCACGCCAAAATCTTGTCCCGTAGACCGCCGTAGGCGATTGTTCGCACCATCTCCATTGTATAAAAGTGGTACGGGAACCCCAGTTCAATCCGGCTTGCCTCATCAAGGGTCTTTAATTGTTCCGCGGAGAGCGTCAGCTCGAAGCTCGCCAGATTGTCCTGCAACTGCGATAGCTTTCGCGCGCCGATGATGGGGATGACCGGCACGGTCCGGTGGCCAAGCCACGCCAGCGCCACCTGCGCCATGCTGCGGCCGACCTGATCTGACACCTTCTTCACGGCCGCGACGACCCGGTCGGCCCGTTGCTGTTCCGGCAGGAAGCCCTTCATCATATCGCTGCTCATTCGGCCCGGCTCGGACGACCCGTGGCCATGGTACTTTCCGGTCAGCACGCCGCTGCTCAGCGGCGACCAGGCGGTCAAGCCCAGATTCAGCGCTTTGGCCATCGGGATCAGCTCCCGCTCGACGGTGCGCTCGATCAGGCTGTATTCGATCTGCAACCCGATGAACGGTGACCATCCCCGTAGCTGGGCCAGCGTGTTGGCCTGCGCGATCCACCAGGCCGGCGCATCCGAGATGCCGGTATACAGCACCTTGCCTTGGCGAACCAAGTCATCCAGTCCGCGCATAACTTCTTCGACCGGCGTGATCTGGTCCCAGATGTGCACCCAGTACAGATCGATATAGTCGGTCCTCAGTCGTTTGAGGCTGGCTTCCACAGCCTGCACCATGCTTTTGCGGTGGTTGCCGGCCGCGTTCGGGTCGGTACCGGGAGCGGCGTTGGTGTATTTCGTGGCCAGCACCACGCTCTGCCGGTGGCCGCTCATGAACTCGCCGAGGAACGATTCGCTGGTCCCGTTCGTGTAGAAATTCGCGGTGTCGATGAAATTGCCTCCGGCCTCGCGGAAAGCGTCGTACACCTTTCGTGCCTCGTCCTTGGCGGAGCCCCAGCCCCACTCCTCGCCGAACGTCATGGTGCCGAGCGCCGCCTCCGAAACTCGCAGTCCGCTGTTGCCCAAAAGTCGGTATCGCATGTGAATCTCCCTGTTTCGTTAGTTCGGAGTTGGATGCTTGGAGTTTCCGTTCTGGTGTGTTCCTAGCGGTTTTTCATCAGGGCACGGCTTTGAGCTGTGCCGCGGAGTAGATGCGCATCTCCTACCCTTGTAGGGGCCGGGGCTCGCCCCGCCCGGCGTCCGCCCCGGCACATTACTTACTGCGGAGCATCGACCCCAATAAGTCCTTTAGCCCGTCGTCGTCTCCAACCGCTCGCGGAAAAACTCTTTCCAATCCTCGGGTACTGCGGCCACCCGCAAGACGCGTCGCACCGCGGCCACGTCATCGTCGTCGTAACTCTTGGCGAGGTACAGCCGGGTGATCTCCGACACGGGCACCCCGTTCGCGTCTCGTCCAATCACTTCGATGTCGTCGCCGGCCCCCACATCCCCTTCGCGCGTAACCGCCAGGTAGAAACCCGTGCGCCGGCTGGCTAGGAACTGTTTCACCATCTGGTCGGACTCAAAGCGAATGCCCAGCTTGTAGCAGGGCAAACGCGGCTGCGTCACAATCGCTTCCGCGGAACCTACTGCCAGCCGGTCCCCAAGGTGCAAAGAGTCTTCCTGGAACCCATCGACGGTAAAGTTTTCTCCAAACACCCCCAGCGGTAGTTCGCGGCCCGGCAACTCTTTCTTCCAATACTCGTAGTGCCCGATCGGGTAGCAATACACCGCCTTGTACGCTCCGCCGTGAACCGTGAGGTCCGCTTGACGGTCGCCGTCCAAATTCAGCTTGCGCAAAGCCACGCGGCCTTCCACGGGCTCCTTGTAGATGCCGGTGGTCACGCTTCTCCCATGCCACTTCACTTCCCGCGGCAACCCAACGTTCAAAGACACCAGCTTCATTTGTGCCAGCCCTTCCTCTTGGATCCCTACGGCCTATAGGAGTCTGTGTAGCGTCCGGGAAACGCCGCCGCGTGACAATGTAGGGGCGCGCTTTAGTTCTTCCTGACGGAGGAAGGCGGGTCCCTCCGATCTTTTTTCCGCCTCTGTCCAGCCCTGGCGTAAGCGCTCGCATGTCAATCCGAGCCCGCGGATTCCGGATGCCGCTTAGGCCCCAGCCGCCCCCAACCCTTGCCGTTCCAAATTCGCGCGATCCCAATTCCCCAGAGTCGCTCCCGCTTCATAGGTGCTCTGGCAAAAATCCAGCAACGCCTGCTCGGGAGAATCCGACAAGCGCACATCGTCATACATCAAAAAGTATTCGCTCTTCTCCGCGCTATAAAAAGCCTTTGCGGGACGCACCGGACGGTCCTTGAATCCCGCCGGTTCTGGCGCGGCATACGCGTAGAACGCGGCATCCTTCGCCACCTCGCCGTCCCCGGGCCAAAATCCCACGCTGATCACTTCATGCGAATACGCCTCTTTGGTGATGGGGTCAGCTCCCGGACGTTCCGGCGCGCGGCGTCCGGAAAAGCGCGTCAACGCCAGATCGAAACTCCCCCAGAAGAAATGTACTGGGCTCGACTTGCCAATGAATCGCGAGCGGAACTCCTGGAGAACTGTGTCGGTGCTAACGAGAACCTGCCAGAAGCGCTGCGCGTATTCGCTGTCGTAAGACGCGTGACTCTTGTCCAACGTGAAACGCACCGGCCGCGGCACTTCCACAGGCATGGTCCACACTCTTACGTCGATGCCCAGTGAGTGCAGCGCGCCCATCAACTCCGCATAGAAGTCCGCAACCGTGCGGGGTTTCAGGCCGAACGATCGGCCTTCCCCGGAGCTGGTTGTAATTTCCAGGGCGTGCCCGAGGAAGTCGAAATTAATCTCAAAAACTCCGTTTGCGTAGGGTATCGGCGACGTCGTCAGGCCGCGCGCGGTAACGTACAGTGCCGCCCCCCAAAAGTGGTTGACCGGCGAGCTCAGCGCCAACCGGATTTTTCCCACGATCTGCGTCCACATGTGCAGCGTCGCGTAAGTGTCTTTCCATTCGGCCAGGGGCAGTGCCGGCCAGCGTTCCGACGGTTTCATACCAATCTCCTGAACTTCCGGTCGCCGCGCAATCTTCGCGGAAATCCGCAAATCGTTTCTTCGGTCATTTCTTCTTGCCGACGATCTTGGTGCCCGCTTCCAGGCTCTCCGCCATCTCCAGTAATTTTGTCACGGTGTTCCAGTTTCTGCAGGTTCCCGGCGTTTTTAAGGCCTTGTTCACGGCCGCCCACGAGAGCTTCGATTTGCCCATGCCATTCAGGAAGTAGATGTACAGCTCGCGACCGTGGATGCACAATTCTTCAGGATCCGTCTTGATCTTCAGGATGTTGGCGCGGGCTTCCGCGCCGGGATCGCTGGCCAGGAAGTGCACCTGCAACTTGCCGGGCTCGATATCCCGCCGCTTCGCGAAGGGGTTCCTGGCGATCACCTCGCGCAGGTCGGACGAAGTACGCAGTACAACATCGGGGCGAAACCCGAAGGTCTCTTCGATAGCGTTCTCGATTTTCTTGGTTAGCCGCGCCAGATCTCGCTCGTCGGTCTTGAAAACGACGTTTCCGCTCTGCACATAAGTTTGCGGCTCGCCCAGCTTGAGCGACTCATAAAGCGCCCGCAGCGCCTCCATCTTGATCTTGTTGTGCCCGCCAACGTTGACGGCGCGCAGCATCGAGACAATCGCAGCCATGGCGAACCTCAGTATATCTTGTGAGCCGCTACTAATCCCTCGCGCCCTAGCCGCGATTGGATCAGTGCGGATGCGGAGAAACGCGAAACAGCGCGGAGGCGTGCGGTTCCAGCACCACATCGAGCGCTGCTACGCTGCGCAGATTCTCGTGCAACCAAAGATCGCGTAGTGTGTGACTACCTTCCGGCAAACCCAACTCTTTCCACGCGTAGTGGACGCTCTGCCGCGAATCGCTGACGTTGAAAACGGCGACGTAAGAATCGCCACCGGATTCGGGCCGCGACATCCACACGATTACGTTGTCGGAAGTGATGACGGGACGATTGTCGGTAGAATGCTGATCGACGGCGAGAACTTCCGGATTGGTGAGCAGCGAAGTTGTCCACGCATCCGCTTGCAGCAGATTGCCGCCCATGATCAGCGGCGACTGGAAAATGCACCACAACGTCATCAGTGTGCGCTGCTCGTCGTGCGTGAGGCGAGTGTCGCGCGAAGCCTCCCAACCCGCTGCGGGGCGCAGGCTGCCGAGTGGGAGCATGTCGGCGTCGGGCCAGTGGCCAGGCTTCGCGACGCCAGCCCAATCGGCGGCGTGCGCGAATTGGTTCTTCACGCCGGTTGGGAAATTCTTGTCGGTGTACCAAACGTCCCAGACGTCGTCCGAAATGCGCCACATCTGCGAATACTTGGAGACTTCGTCGCGCCTGTCGGGCGAAGTCGGACCGGGCGAAAGACTGAGGACTATCGGCCTTCCGGATTTGCCGATGGCTTCGCTGATCATGCGAATCTCTTCGCCTTTGTAGGGATGATCGGAGATGCAGTCAATCTTGATCAGGTCAACGCCCCAACTCGCGTACTGTTGCGCAATAGAATCGTAATAGGCTTGCGCGGCGGGTTGCGCAGTGTTGAGTCCGTAGTTGTAGGTGTTCCAGGGACAGAGGTCGGAAGTGTCAGCGGCGTCGGCGGCGTGGAAGGACGAACCCGCGATTGGGAGATTCTGCTCGACCGCTTGCTTGGGAATTCCGCGAATGATGTGGATGCCAAACTTCAGTCCGAGAGAATGAAGATAATCGCCAAGCGGCTTGAAGGTGCGATTTTTTCCGGCGGAAGGGAAACGCGCGGGAACGGGAACGTAGCGGCCGGCAGCGTCCAGCTCGAAGCGCACGTGATCGTCGTTGCCATCGGCGGCGAGATTGGAAAGATACCAGCCTTCGTCGACGACGATGTATTCCCAGCCGAAGGATTTCAGATGCTTCGCCATCCAGAGCGCGTTGGACTTGATGCTGTCTTCGTTCACCGTTCTGCTGTAGGAATCCCAACTGTTCCAGCCCATCGGCGGAGTCGCGGCGAGGATCGGCTTCTCGGCGGCGGATTGCGGAGGCGCAGCGTGGACGTTGACGATAAGATGCAACGCGATGACAGTTAATGAGAGCGAGAGCAGAAATGCCAAACGCAACTTGGCTTGGCGAAACGATATTCTCATGTCGCCATGCTAGATGGCGATGCGCGTGGCGTCAACGAAACATGTGGACTGTTTGGCGGGATCGGTGGAAAGTGTTTGCGCAATGCGGTGCGAGATTGGGATGCGGAGCTGGGGAAACGAAGAACGGAAAGCAGAAACTAGAAACTAGAAGGCAGAAAGCAAAAGGAAAGAAAGAAAAAGGCGGAGTGCTGGAAATGAAAAAGCGGCGGGTGGTGTTTTCTAGTGTGGCGTTCCTGATTGCAGGTTTTATTTTTGGGCGCGGCGGGGTTATGCGCGGAGCTACCGCTGGCGCTCTGCCTTCGCGTGCTGAGGATGCTGCTGCGGTCGGAATTTTTGAGAAGAGCGGGGACGTCGGCGGCGTGTTGCATGCCGGTTCGGTGGAGTACGACGCGGCGAAGGGGAGTTACACGATTCGCGGGAGCGGCGAGAACATGTGGTTTGGCAAGGACGAGTTTCAGTTTGCTTGGAAGAAGATGTCCGGCGACGTGGCCTTGAACGCCGACATTTCTTTTCCGAGCGAGGGGAAGAATCCGCATCGCAAAGCGGTCTTGATGATCCGGCAGAGCCTGGATACGGATTCGCCTTACGCTGACATCGCGTTGCACGGCGTGGGGATGACGGCGCTGCAATATCGCGACGAAAAGGGCGCGCTGACCTACGAGGTGGTGGCCAGCACTTCGGCGCCAAAGCATTTGCGGATCGAGAAGCGCGGCAATTACTTCTCGATGTGGCTGGCGGCGGGGGAAGAGCCGCTGCAGATCGCGGGCGGATCCTCGCGAGTTTCACTGAGCGACACGTTTTACGTGGGCATCGGCGTCTGCTCGCACGAAAAAGACCTGGTCGAGACGGCGGTATTTTCCAACGTGCAAGTAACCAAGCTGGACCCCGTGGCTGCGGAGAAGATGACGCTGCACAGTATGCTGGAAACAATTGGACATAACGCACCGGACCGGACCGTGGTGTATGAGACGCCGGGACGTATCGAGGCGCCCAACTGGACGCACGATGGGGCGACGCTGCTGTTCAACCGCAACGGGCACATCGAGCGCATGCCTGCGGGCGGCGGCAAGCCCGAGCCGATCGACACAGGATTCGCCACGCGCTGCAACAACGATCACGGCATTTCGCCGGACGGCAAGTGGCTGGTGGTGAGCGACCAGTCGCAGGAGCCGCATAAGTCGATCATCTACATTTTGCCGTTTGCGGGCGGTGTGCCACGGCGGATCACCGAAAATTCACCTTCGTATTGGCACGGCTGGTCGCCGGACGGGAAGACGTTGGCGTTCGTGGGCGAGCGCAGCGGCGAGTTTGATATTTACAGCATTTCCACCACGGGAGGCGCGGAGACACGGCTGACCACGGCCAAAGGTCTGGACGACGGGCCGGAATATTCGCCGGACGGACAACACATTTATTTCAACTCCGAGCGCACCGGGAAGATGGACATTTACCGGATGCGTCCGGACGGCAGCGAGCAGGAGCCCGTGACTTCCGACGAATACAACAACTGGTTTCCGCACCTGTCGCCGGACGGGACGCAGATGGTGATGCTGTCTTACGAGAAGGACGTGAAAGGGCACCCGGAAAACAAAGACGTGATGCTGCGGCTAATGTCTTTGAAAGACAAGAAGATCACGGTGCTGACGAAACTGTTCGGCGGGCAGGGCACGATCAACGTACCGTCGTGGTCGCCGGATGGAAGCAAGCTGGCGTTCGTGAGTTACACGCTGGCAGCGAAATAATTACGGAGCCGGGTGAAAGGGCGGCGTCCTCAGCCCGAGTCTTCGTCGAATTGAGAGTTCTTCGGGGTGAGGGATTTCAGGCTCTTGGTTGTCCGGCGCAATTTCAACCAACTGCATAGTGCCCATTCCCGGAAAGGTTGGCTGTCCACGGCGAGCCCGCGCGGCGTACTCGTTCCGCTCAGAAGTACCTCTCCGCCAAGTAGAATTTGCAGCCCGAGCCTAGAGGAAGGGGATTCGGCGATGTTCAGCGGACATCAAAGTCAAAAACCCAGACGCAAAGGCAGCGTCTCGGGGACTCGGGGAAAGATTCAAAAGCGCCCGCCACGGTCGGCGGCCGCTACGGGTGCCTGGGCGAGTGCTTCGCGAACGCAGCGTTGGATGCCTGACCGTGACGTTGCCCAAATCTGTACTTCAGGGGCTGAAGCCCAACGAGGCGTGCCCGTTGATGTCTTGGCTAAAGCCACGACCCACAAAGCTGCGGAGTTTTCAACAAGCTCTGACGACCTGCACCGATCTGAAGGTCGGCCACTACGAACCGGTCTTAGTCCTAGCGAACATAGAACACCCAAAACGGTACTTTGCGGACTTTCACTTCGACGGGACGAAGCGTTGGACGCGTTCGCCGGCGAAGACTTCGCCGGTGTACATGTTGCCTTTGGAGTCCACGGCGATCATGTGCAGGCCGTAGAACTGGCCACCGTTTTCGCCCATGCTGCCCATTTGGCCGACAACCTTGCCGTCTTCGCGGTTGAGGAACCAGATGTGATTGTTGGTGAGATCGGAAATGTACAAGAGGTGCTGCTGTTTGTCCGGCGAGAACATGACGCCGCCGGTCGAGCCACCGACGCCCGTGGTCGGGGCCAGAATGAATTCTTTGATGAACTTGCCTTGTTTGGTGGTGACCTGGATGCGATTGGCCATGCGATCCGCGGCGTAGACCAGTCCATCGTTGGAGATGTTCAGCGTTAGGTGGCCGCGAAACTCTTTGGGCATGGGGCCGCCGGGGGTGTAGGCGCGGTCGGCGTCATCGGTGGTGATTTCCGAGAGGGCGTGTCCATAGGCGCCCCAGCCGCGCTTGAAGGCGAAGGTGTCCAAGTCAAAGACCATCACGCGGCCGCCGAGATAGTTGTCGGCGGCGTAGAGTTCGTGAGCCGGTTCGTCGAGGCGGATCTCTTCGAGTCCCCCTACGATCATGGGAGTCGTCGGGGGGTACTTGGCGCGGAAGGCGGCGTTGGCCGCGTCACGAGTTGCCTTTGCTGCGGCGTCGAGTTGCGGGCGGGGCGCGATAAATCCGGCAACCGGCCCGGCGCTGCCCTTACCCGGAACGTGAGCCGCGGTAAGGGGAGTGTTGTCCGCTCCGCCGCCGCCCGGCTGCTTTTCGGGGGCGCGAGGGACTTCGCCCACGAGTTTGCCGGTGGTTGAATCATATTTGCGGACCGTGTCCTGCCCAATATAGATGAAGCCTTTGCTGTCCACGGCCATGCCGTGGCCCTGGGGAGCATCGAAGGAACCGATAACGTTGCCGTTTTTGTCGATGTGGATCATCGCTGGAGGGCGAACGCAGCAGTCGGCCAGCGGAGGAGTCAGCTCGGCTTCCAGCTCAATGTCGGTGAGATCGTTGGGACGGTCCAGGATCCAGACGTTGTCGTCTCTATCCACGGCCAAGCCGGTGACGCCGCCCATTTTCCACTTGTTCGGCAGGGGCTTGGGCCAGTCCGGATCGAGTTTGAACTTTGGCGCGGCTTGCTCCTGGGCTGGCAGCGACAAAGATAAGAGCAACAAGCCGAGGGCCGACAGAGCGGCGAGGGCGAGGATTGATAGTCGATTATGTTTGTTCATGACTCCTCAACGTGGAGCGAGGTGAATTCTTAGGATACGGCGCGGAGTCTAGTCCTGAAGAAAGGGTGTGTCAACAGACCACCCAAAGGTATGACCAATCGGCGAGAGTTGGCGTTGACTTAGTCTACTTCGTAACAGTGGCGAGCGGTGCGGCCTTTACAGCGCTGGCAGCCTAGGGCGCTGTGCAACAGGCGAATGTGAGCGCAGTGTCTGCAGGGCCGAACCCGTTCCATTAGGCCGGTGCCCAGGACGATGCCGAGGAGCGTGCCGACGGTTACTTCCAGCAGAAGCATGTCGCTAGGTTTACGCGGGTGGAGGGAGGCGTCAAAGGATATATGGTTCGGACGTGGCTAGAGCGGCAACACGAAGGAACATCAAAGTCAAAATCCCCGGACGCAAAGTCGGCGTCTGGGGCACCCTGGGCCTGGGGAGAAATTCAAAAAGCGCCCGCCACGGTCGGCGGCCGCTACAGGTGCATGGACGATTGGTTTGCAGGACGGATCGTTCGGGGTGTTAGTCGACTCTGGCAACTTCAATTCCTCAGCGGCTAAAGCCGTCGTGCGTATGCGGATTTATGTCGGACCTGAAGGTCCGACCCCCAATCGCTCCGCGTCATAGGACCGATCTGAAGATCGGCCACTACAGAACCGGCGCCCTTCGCTTAGGCTAGCGCGGAGGCTGCGTTTTTGGGGCGGATTACGGTTTGGGAGAAGCGCTCCATTTCTTCTAGTTGAGGGCTGAATTGGAGGAGGACTAAGTCTACTCCCGCGGCCTCGAATTGGGATATGCGCTCGGCGACTTGTTCTGGCGTGCCGACCAGGCCGGAGCGCAGGCCGCGATTGGAGACCGAGTAATCTTCCAGGGAGACGCGCTGTTCGAGTTGGGTGCCGGCTAGCCATTGTTGGTAGTTGGCGTAGCCTGCGGCGGATTGTTGGACGTCGGTGATGCGACGGAGTTCGTCTTGGGCTTCGCGTTCGGTTTCGCGGACGATGGCGTAGCCTGCGACGCCGAATTTCATGGACGGGAGATTGTGGCGGGCGCGGCGCTCGCGGAGGTCCGTGATTTTTTCGGCGACACGCTCCGGCGGGTCGCCGTGCATTAAGTAGGCGTCGCACTTTTGGGCGATGAGTTCTTTGGCGGCGGGGGATTCGCCGCCTGCATAGAGGCAGGGGCGCGGCTGGGCGACCGGCTTGGGTTCGAGGACGTTGTCTTCTACGCGGTAGTACTTTCCGGAATAGGAGAAGTGATCTTGCTTCCAGACGCCGTCGAGGACGTCGAGCCATTCGCTGGTGCGGGCGTAGCGGTCGTCGTGCTGCTCGAAAGATACGCCGTATTTACGGGCTTCGTCGGCCCACCAGGAGGAGACGATGTTGAGGGTGAGGCGACCGTTGCTGATGCGGTCGATGTTGGCGGCTTGCTTCGCGAGCAACGCGGGCAGATGGAAGGTGGGGCGGACGGCGACCATCAGCTCGATACGCTCGGTGACGGCGGCTAGCGCGGCGGCGGTGGACCAGGCGTCGAGAGAGGGGGCTTCGACGCCTTTGATGTCGTTGAGATTGAGTTCGGCGATGAGCGTTAGGCCGAAGCCGAGTTCTTCGCTGCGCTGGGCCAGGCGTTTTACGTAGGGCCAGGTCGCTTCCATGTTTTCATCGGCGACGTTGCGCAGCCAGCCGCCAAAAACGGGGAGCCAGTATCCGTACCTCATGCGTTTTCTCCGGTGGGGACCAGACGCGCTGCGGGCTCTTTGGCCTCGTGTTTGCGGGCTTCGTCGATCAGGAAGTCGGCTAGGCGGGCGTAGGGATTGAAGCCGATGATGCGCTCAGGGTCGGAGACGAAATTGGAGAGCGCGTTGATGTCGTAGTAGAGCAGACGGCCGGTGGGGTCGTCGATGACGTACTCGACGCCGCCGACTTCGATGCCCGCGGTGGCCATGATGCGCTCGACATTTTCGATGACGCGGCGCGGGGCCTCGTAGGCCTCGACGGTCATGCCGGTTTTGGGGGCGTCGATGGGGCAGGCGGGGCGGGCGAGTTCTTCGCCTTTGGTGCTTTTGCAGATGTCGGCGGGGCAGAGATCGTAGGTTTCGCCGGTGATGTGGATCTGAATGGCGTAGAGGTATTTGCCGCCAAGGACTTCGACGCGAGTGATGACCGAGTCTCGGGCGGTGAAGCATTCTTGAACTAGGGCGGTGTTGTCGATGCCGAAGTAGAGGTCGCCAGCGTCGACGGCGGCCTTCAGGGCTTCGCGGGAATTAAAGCGCTTGATGCCTGCGCCACTGCCGCCGATGTTGGGCTTGAGGATCAGCGGGTAACCGATAGCTTCGGCGGCGCGGAGAGCTTGCGAGGGATGATTGATGACGTGGGCTTTGGGATAGGGCAGGCCGAGCTTTTCGAGCATGGAGAGCTGCAGGGCTTTGGAGGTTTCGTGGACGAAGGCGCGATAACCGTTGACCACGCGGACGCCTTTATCTTCGAGATGCTTCAAATAGTTGAGAGTGTAGAAGACGCCGTGGCCTACGCCGCGCTGCCAGGCGGAGGGGCTCATGCGATTGAAGAGCAGGGAGTATTCGCGCTCGGGGGAGGCGGCGGCGTATTGGTGGTAGCGGGCGTCGAGCTTTACCCAGGGAACGTCGCGGGCGTCGAGTTGGTGGAAGAGCGGGACGAACCAGTTGGGCTGCTCGTAGTAGATGGCGATGGGCTTGGTCTGGCCGGTGCCGCTGTTGCTTTCGATTAGGGCGTTGCTCATGAGACCTCTATCAATTTTTGTATGAATAGGAAGTTAGGCGGAAAGGCCGTCCAGTTCAAGGATCATATGATGTTCGTCGACGAACTGGCCGTCAATGCCTAGGGCCCGAGGCTCGCGGCCGAAAGAGCGGAAGCCGCACGCTTGGTAGAGACGGTGGGCCGAGGCCTGGCTGACGGAAACCGTTAGCTGGATGGAGTTTAGGCCGGGGAGGGCTTTCGCGGTTTCGATGGCGCGCAGCAGAAGGCATCGGCCCAGGCCCTGGCCGCGCGCGGACGGCAGGACAAAGACGCCCCAGATGTGGCCCTTGTGTTTTCGCTTGAGATTCTGTTCGCGGTAGAAGCCGACCATGCCTACTAGCGCGGGGCCGTCGAAGGCGCCGACTACGAAGTTCTCCAGGCTCCCTGAGCCGAGGCGCTTTGCATACTCTTCGACTGGCATTTTGCGAAGCTCTTCGACGGATTCAGCGAAAGCCCAAGGGTCGATTTCCAGCCCGGTGAGGCGAAGTTGCCACAAGGCTTCAGCGTCCTGGCTGGTGAGCCGGCGGATTTCCATCTAATCCTCTTCGCGCGTGCAAACCATTTTAACTCAGAAGGTCTGGACGGTTGCGGCGTGTTTTTTCCAGGGCGGCGGCGCGGCGCCATTTGGCGACCTCGGCGTGGTTGCCGCCGATGAGGACTTCGGGGACGGTCCAGCCGCGGAAGTCGGCTGGGCGGGTGTAGTGGGGGAAGTCGAGGATCGGGTGAGTGGTGATTGGTGACTGGTGACTGGTGATGAGGCTGGCTTGGTGCGGTGAGGGATCGGGTGGTGGCGCGGGCTGCTCTGCGGGCACGGCGCGCCGTGCCCCTACGGCAGCAGCATCGGTGTCTGTGCTGATTGGCGTCTCGCTGAAGGATTCGTTTTGTGCGGAAGCTTCGTTGCCTAGTGCGCCGGGCAGGAGGCGAGTGACGGCGTCGAGGATGAGGATGGCGGGGAGTTCGCCGCCGCTGAGGATGAAATCGCCGATGGAGATTTCTTCGGTGGCAAGATGCTGGGCGACGCGTTCGTCCACACCTTCGTAGCGGCCGCAGAGGAAGAGGATGCGGTCGAGGGCGGCGAAACGGCGGGCGGTGCTTTGGTCGAAGAGCGTGCCGGCGGCGGAGAGAAGGACGATGGCGGTTTTCGGATCGGGCGCGGGTTGCTGCGCCGCGTCGCCTACGGTGCGACCGAGGAGCAACTCGACGGCTTCAAAGAGCGGGGCGGGTTTGAGGACCATGCCCTCGCCGCCGCCGAAGGGGCGATCGTCTACCGTGCGGTGGCGGTCTTTGGTGAAGACGCGCAGGTCCTGAATGCTTACGTCGATCAGGCCGGTTTCCCGCGCACGGCGGACGATGCCGTGATCCAGTGGGCCAGTGAAAAACTCGGGAAAAATTGTGATGAGGTCAAAGCGCATGCGCAGCCAGTGTAGCCAAACTTAGGCAGCGGCTGCCATGGCGTCTTTTGACGCGGCGGTCGGGCGCCAACCGCTTCCGCGTGGAGAAGGACGAGGGCCGAAATCTGTACGCTCGAACAGGTTGTCCGGCCCGTATGCTCCCCGTAGTCTAACCAGACAAATCTTTCCACTTTGAGCACCTCGGGGGATCGAGGAATGACGTCCCGGATTGCGGTCAAAAATGCCTTGCTCTTGGTGCTGATGGGCTTGCTGTTGACCCAACTGCCTGGCTGCGCCGGAATTGGCAGCAGTTCGGGTGGCTCCAAGACTGGTGGAGGTGGGGGCGGAACTACGACACAAACGCCGGCGCAGCCGAGCGGTTTGCAGGCGACAGCCGGAAATGCCCAAGTCAGCCTGGTCTGGAGTGCCAGCGCTGGCGCGACGAGCTACCATGTGAAACGCGCGACGACGAGCGGAGGACCTTACACGCAGGTCGCGGCACCGGCAATGACCAATTTTGCCGACGCGGGGTTGACTAAAGGAACGTCCTATTTTTATGTGGTGTCGGCCGTCAATACGGCGGGAGAGAGCGCCAACTCTGTACAGGCCAGTGCGACGCCCGTCGCTCCGACGCAGCCTCCCGCGGTGCCTACGGGTTTGCAAGCGACGTCCGGCAACGCACAAGTAGTGCTGGCGTGGAGTGCCAGCACCGGTGCCAGCAGTTACCACGTGAAGCGCAGTACGACCACTGGCGGGCCGTACACACAAATTGGCGCGCCCGTAGCCACCAATTTCACCGACTCGGGACTTACCAATGGCATGACTTACTTCTATGTGGTGTCCGCGGTGAATTCCGCCGGGGAGAGCGCCAATTCTTCGCAGGCTAGCGCCACACCTGCGGCCCCGTCGCAGCCTCCGGCGGCGCCGACTGGATTGCAAGCGACTGGCGGCAACGCACAAGCGGCGCTGACGTGGAGCGCCAGCGCAGGGGCCACGAGCTATCACGTGAAGCGCAGCACCACGACTGGCGGGCCGTACACCCAGGTCGGTGTAACTACGACGACCAGTTTCAGTGACACGGGGCTCACCAACGGGACGATCTATTTCTATGTGGTGTCCGCACTGAATTCCATCGGGGAAAGCGCCAACTCCAACCAGGCCAGCGCGACGCCAGCCAACACGCCGGCGGATATAACGATTACCATCGATCCCACGAAGACCAAGCCCATCTCGCCGTACATTTACGGCTTAAATTTCTACTTCGGAGAAACCAATCCTCCGCCGCTGCTGACTATGAACCGCGACGGCGGCAACCGTTGGACGGCGTACAACTGGGAAACCAACGCGTCCAACGCGGGCAGCGACTTTCTCTACGAGAGCGATAATTTCTTGAGCAGCAGCAATGTTCCAGCCGAGGCGGTCCGCGGCTTCATCGCCCAGGATCAAGCTGCGGACATGGCGAGTTTGGTGACTGTGCAGCTCCAGGGCCTGGTTTCCGCCGACGAAAACGGCCCGGTCAGCGTGGCGAATCCGCCGGACTTGACGCGCTTCAAGCAAGTGGTTGATAAGAAGAGCACGATGTCGAGCGTTCCGTTCACGGCGACGCCCCCGACAACCGATGCGAACGTGTTCATGGACGAGTTCGCCTGGGTTCTGGATCAGAAGCTGCCGGGAATTTTCGGCGCCAATGCTACTCACCCTACCTTCATCAGCTTGGACAACGAGCCGGAGCTGTGGAACTCGACGCATCTGGAAGTCCAAGGACACAACCCGGTTACGTCAGACAACTACATCACCAAGACCATCAATCTTTCCAAGGCCCTGAAGGACCAGTTTCCCAACGCGGTGATCTTCGGGCCGGTGCACTACGGATTCCAGGGCATCTACAACTGGCAAGGGGAACTCAGCGCCACGCCCAGCGGGACCAACTGGTTCCCGGACAAGTATATGCAGGCGCTGAAGACCGCTTCCACGGTGTATGGAAAGCCCTTGATGGATGTTTACGACTTCCATTGGTACGCGGAAGACTACGACGCCAACGGAACGCGCATCCTCAATCTCAGCGGCACCACGCTGACGGATGCGCAGGTGCAGCTGATCGTGCAGAGCCCGCGCAACTTGTGGGATCCGACCTTCAACGACGCGGGAAATAGCAACCCGTGGATCTTCCAGGAACTCGGCAGCACACCCATCAACATTCTTGGGCGCCTGCAGGCCAAGATTGACGCCGAGAATCCCGGCATGAAAATCGCGATTACGGAGTACGAGAGCGGCGGCTGGAACCACATCGCCGGAACTATCGCCCAGGCGGACAACCTCGGCATCTTCGGCGCGCAGGGAGTTTTTGCGGCCAGCTTCTGGCCGCCCAATGGCACCTATTCCTATGCGCTCGCGGGCTTTCGCGCCTTCCGCGGCTTTGACGGAATTAGCGCCAGCTTCGGCGACACGTCGCTTCAGGCAACCTCGAGCAACGTGCAAAACGTAGCCGTCTACGCTAGCCTGGACAGCAACACTCCGGGCCGGGTGGTGTTCGTGGCCATCAATCGCTCCACTTCCGCAAAGGTCACCGCCATAAACGGCCAGAACCTCTCCGGCACCGCACACTTGTATCAGATGACCGCCGCTTCGGCGCAAACCCAAGCCTCAGGCGGAACGCCGGTGCAGCCAGTCTCCGCCGGGACCATGGCGGTGAGCGGATCGTCGTTGACGATCACGCTTCCGGCGCTGAGTGTCACCACGATAGACGTCCACTAAAGGAATTGGCCGCTCCCGCGAACTGCCCCGTAATCTACCGCGGGCGCGGGACAGCGCCCAGGCTATCGTTGCCCTACGTTTCCTCATTCAAATTACGCAGGCCGTCGGGAAGTGCTACTTCAATTCGCCGCGCGGTGGTGTCGATGCGGGTACAAATGTCGAGGGCGAGGGGAACCAGCAATTCGCCATGCTGCGTGTCTACCAGTAGGATCGGCGTGCCGGAGATGCCTTCGCCGGTGGACTGCACGTCGCGCACTACGCCGAGGAGAGCAGGGGCCTTCGCCAAACTGCACGGCGAAGAAGCCACCGCCGGGGATGCAGGTGGATTCTCGAAGACCGAGCAGCCAATGAGATCGGAAAAGAAATAGTAGCCGGCAGGGAGCGTGACGCGCTGCTCGAACGGGATCAGCACATCCAATCCGCGGAATTTCTCGGCTTCCGAGATCGAGGAGCAGCCCTCGAAGTGAAACACTCCCTGGCCGCCATGATTTTGGCTGATCCAGAAAGATTTAAGGCCGATGCGGCGCGGTTCGGCGTGTCCGGCGCTGTCGCCGACGAACACTTCCTTTATGCGCGTGAGGCGTTCCGGGAAATCGGTGAGCAGGTGCGCGGCAACTTCGCCTTTGTTGCCGCGGGGGCGCAAAATGTGCGCCAGCGCGACCCAGCGATGCGCGTCGGGGCTCAATCTTCCAGAATCTCGAGCGTGAAGCGCTTATGCAGTTTCATGCCGGCCGCCCCCAGCAGCGTGCGGACAGCCTTCGCCGTGCGGCCTTGCCGGCCGATCACCTTGCCAAGATCTTCGGGATGCACGCGCAACTCCAGGATGGTGGCTTGCGAACCCTCGATGGATTTCACTTGTACATCCTCGGGATGATCCACGAGGGCCTTGGCGATGGCTTCAACCAATTCCTTCATCGGGCACCTTTATGAACGCGAGTTTCTTCAGTAACCAGCACTTCCCCTGAGAAAGGCGCCCCGGCCGGGTGCGGGTGCCCAAAATTTCGGGCGGGTGCGCCGCGACTACGCGATCTTTTGCAGCTTGATGAAGCTACGCACGGTATCGCTGGGCTGTGCGCCGACTCCCAGCCAATGCTTGATGCGCTCGGCATCCAGGTGAATCTCCGCGGGTTTTTTTAGCGGATCGTAGGTCCCCACCAGTTCGACAACGCGGCCATTGCGCGGCCGGGTCCTCTCGATGACCACCACGCGATAAAATGGCTTCTTCTTCTTGCCAATCCTAGACAGACGAATCGTTAGCACTAAGTCAGTCCTCCTCAACAGTATTCTAGCTTGTCCCGCCATCTAGCGGCAATGAAAGACTCCGGCGCCTCCCAGTATCGGGCGCCGGAGTTTTTAGCGGTTTGTGATGAAAGCAGCCCACTTAGGTGCTGCTACCGTGGAGACTCTGGTCAGTGGCGCGGCCACACACTTGCTGAAAAGCTTCTCTGAGGAAGCCTATGGCAACCCTGCACGTGAAGAATGTCCCAGACGCGCTCTATGAAGACCTCCGCCGCTGGGCCAAAAAGCGTCATCGCTCCATCGCAGCGGAGGTCTTGGTCCTATTGGAAGAAACCATTCCCACGGCGAAGCAAATTAAAGCACGCCGCAGCCTACTGCTGAAGTTGCGGAGGATGCGATCCGCGACGGCGTCGCCCGGAGTGCCATTCCGTTCGACCGAAGAGATGCAGCTTGAGGACCGGTCTCGCTAGCAACAAGTTCGTCGCGGGTTCCGGCCGGGCCTCGCGGCCCAAAACTAAGCTGTTACGCTCAGTGCGCCAATTGCAGGAGACGTCGCGCTAGCGTTGCTGCTCGATCCTGCTCCGGCCGTCGGCAGGAACTGCTGCAAATCCTGCTGCAGTGTCGCATAGGCCTGCTGCGCGGACGTCAGACTCCCGGATTGCAGCGCCTGCCCGAGCGCTCCAAGAGCCTGAGAGATCGGATTGCTTTGTTGCCCGGAAGCGGAACTCGAATCCTGGGTGTCGCTGGCGCGATGATGGTGGTGATGCTGAATCTGCCCGGAGTCCTGCTGGACGTCTTGCTGAATGGTGGTGAAGTCTTTCTGTGCCGCCGAGAGATTTCCCGCCTTGAGATCCTGCGCGAGTGCGTTGAACGCCTGCGCCAGCGTCCCACCGCTGGCGTTCTGTTGCTGCCCGCCCGGAAGACTTTGCGTCAAGGTAGCGAAATCCTGCTGCGCCTGGCTCAGATTCCCGGCCTGCAAATCCTGGCCCAGTTGCTGGAATTCGCTCTGAATTTGCTGAAATTTGTTCTGCACGCTCTGGGTGATGCTTGACTGAAACAAACTGCTCGCAATCGCTGAAATCGACATAGTTATCTCCCAATCTTCATTAGAATTTCCTCATTTATTTCGCTCGTGCTGCCCCCAAAAATGGTTATCGTCAATCTTTGGCCCGCCTTTAATTCCGAACGTCGAATATGCACTTCCGTTGCCACAGGCCGGCTATGGGCCCGGCAATCCTTAATTGTTCTTTTGCACTGGGTAAAGGGAGTTTCGACTGCGTGCGAAGCGGCTGCTGGGCAGAAATATCCCGCCGCCGTGCGACCGCACGCGGCAAATCCTGCCGCTGCGCCCAGGGCCAACTGCTCGAAGGACGGTTCACTGCGTTTCTTGTGATGCAAAAAAAAAAAGGACTTGCTGAATGGTGGGCCTGGGTGGACTTGAACCACCGACCTCGCCCTTATCAGGGGCGCGCTCTAGCCACCTGAGCTACAGGCCCGATTGAGGCGCAACTCTCGAATTCTAACACGCCTGGGCGGCCCCGGCACAACAGTGCCGTCCTGCCCCTTTCTTCCGGTGAAACTGCCTCTACTGCACGAAACCCACATTGGGCGTCGGCCCGCCGCCTTCCGGCGCCTCCTTGATCGGCCCGAACTGGGCCTCGTACCGCGCCAGGTTCTCTCCCAACGCCCGCCAGATGCGCTTGGCGTGTCCGGGGCTGACGATCATGCTCTTCAACAATTTCCCCTGGTTCCCATTGGGGAAAATGTAAATGAAGTTCAGCGTGAATTCTTCCAGGTTGTGGTGAATCATCACCAGGTTGCTGTATTCGCCCTGCAATTCCTTCTCGTCCGCCTTGATCTGCACCTGCCCCTGTACCGGCGTCTGTTCATCCATCTCCGTGTCTCTCCGATCTATTTCGCCTCGCTGCAAAAGCCATTTCAAAAGTACCACAGCCGCCGCGCCGCGCCCCCGCAACCGCGCATCGCCGTGCTTCGACCAAGGGGAGCGGCAACAAGCGCCCGCTTGCCTATTGACAATTCTTTGTATTAAAGGTAGTTTAGAAGAGATATTTAACGCAGTTAACTTGCACAATGATGCCAGCGGGCCCGCCACAATTCGAAACGGAACCCTCTCTCGCTTCCGAGGTTTCGCCCCGCTACGCCGCCGGCAACCCTCCGCGCGTGGGCACCGTGCCTTCGCTTCCCGAGGCGCACCGCACCATTCCCATCACCGCCGGTGCATCATGGTTCCGCAAAGTTTTCGCCTTTGCCGGCCCCGGCTATCTCGTCGCCGTCGGCTATATGGACCCGGGCAACTGGGCCACCGATATCGCCGGCGGATCGAAGTTTGCCTACAGCCTGCTCAGCGTCATCGTCATCAGCAATTTCATGGCGATGTTCCTGCAAGCGCTCTCTGCGAAACTCGGCATTGCCACCGGGCGAGACTTGGCCCAGGCCTGCCGCGAGCACTATTCGCGCCGCACCTCGTTCGTCCTGTGGATCTTCTGCGAAATCGCTATCGCTGCCTGCGACCTTGCGGAAGTCCTAGGCTCCGCGGTCGCCCTGAAGCTGCTCTTCGGCCTGCCTCTCCTGGCGGGTGTTCTCATCACCGCGTTCGACGTCCTCATCGTCCTGGCGCTCCAAGGACGCGGTTTCCGGCTCATCGAAGCCTTTGTCGTCACGCTCATCGCCAGCATCGCCGCGTGCTTCGCCTACGAACTATTTTTCGCGCAGCCGCTGTGGCACCAGGCCGCCCAGGGAATCATTCCCCGCATCGAGATCCTACGTAACCGCGAGATGCTGTACATCGCCATCGGCATCCTCGGCGCCACCGTGATGCCACACAATCTCTACCTGCACTCCAGCATCGTGCAAACCCGGGCCTTCGGCGCTTCCGTCCGCGATCGCCGCGAAGCCCTCCGCTTCACGGTCTTCGATTCCAACCTGGCCCTCGGCCTGGCGCTCTTCGTCAACGCCGCCATTCTCATGCTCGGTGCCGCGGCCTTTCACACCCGCGGCCTCCACAATGTCGCGGAAATCTCCGAGGCGTACAAGCTCTTGACTCCGGTACTCGGGGCCAGCTTCGCAAGCACGCTGTTCGCCTGCGCGCTACTCGCTTCCGGTCAAAATTCCACCCTGACCGGCACCCTCGCCGGGCAAATCGTTATGGAGGGTTTTCTCGACATTCGCCTCAAGCCTTGGGTCCGCCGCCTCATTACTCGCGCCATCGCCATCATTCCCGCGGTTTTGGTAATCGGCATCGCCGGCGAAGGCAAAGTCACCTCGCTGCTCATCCTCAGCCAGGTGGTTCTCAGTTTTCAGTTGCCCTTCGCCGTTATTCCCCTGATCCAGTTCACCGGTAACCGCGGCAAAATGGGAGAATTCGTCAATTCGCGGGTCACCTCGGTAATCGCCTGGCTCGTCGCCATCGCTATTCTCTTCTTCAACGCCGAGCTGCTCTGGCTCATCTTCCGCGACCTGTAACGCCAGCTTCCCAGGCCGGCAATCCCGGTCCACTTTCGCCGCCTCCCACGATGTGCGAAAATTCCCGCGGTCCTCATGGCCAACTCGGCGCAAGACAATCTCGCGATCCGCAAAGCCGCTTTCGTCCTTCTCCTGGCTCTCATCGCCGCGGCGATTGTGTATGTCGTGCTCGACAATCGCCCCTGGACGGTCCCGGAAGAAGCCAAGCAAGTCAAAAATCCCGTGCAGCCGTCGGAAGCCGCACTGCAATCCGCGCGCTCCGTCTATTCCGAAAAGTGCGCCCACTGCCACGGCGAGACCGGCAAGGGCGACGGTCACGACGCCTCGTCGTACGACCCGGCTCCGACAAACTTCACCGACGCGAACCACCTGCGCACCGCAACCGACGGCGAGCTCTTCTACAAAATCACCGAAGGCCACAGGCCCATGCCCTCGTACAAAAAACGCCTAACCGAAGAGCAGCGCTGGCGCCTAGTCCTGCTAATCCGCTCCTTCGCGCAGTAATTTGGAGTGCGGCGCTTAGGCGCCGCCTTACGATGTAAGCTCAAGCAACCAATCCCAAGTGCCCATTGGTGTCGAGCCTCGAGAAATCCTGATTTAGCCGAGCACACAGCAGTCGAGCTTTACTTGTCTCCCGCTAAAAATTTGCCAATCGTCTCGTTCAAAAATTTCCCATCCGCCGCGCTGCCCGCCGCCCCCGCCGTATGCCCCCACAACGATGGGATCGGCACTAGCGACACACCCGCGATAAAAGCCGCCTCATAACGCGCATCCCCCACAGGGAAGTACAAGTCCGTCTCCGATGGCATATACAGGAACGGCACCTTGATCGACCGTAACGCCTTCTCCGCATCTCCGCCAAAACCGGGCGTCCCTCCCACGTCGTGCCGTTCCCAGGTCCGCATCTGCAAAATGATGTCGTTGGCGTCACCGCCCGGAATAAAATCCGTCCGATAGTCGTTCAGCACCTTTTCAAACGTAGTGCCCGCGGGTGCGCCCTCGCGCCACAATTCCCGCCGCCACCACTCCTGCGAATACAGCCAAGCGGTCCACACCACCCCAAAAGCCTCCAACCCCTTTTTCGGCGGAGCCGTGTAGTCGCCATTCTGAAACGCGGCGTCCGCGGTAAGCGCGGCGATCTGTCCTTCTAAGCGCACCACGCCATGCCCGTAGGTCTTGGCCGTGCCGCACGTGGCCACGATCCGGTCGGCAAAGGTTGGATAGCTCACCGCCCATTGGAAGGCCTGCTGGGCGCCCATGGAAAAACCGATCACCGCACGAAGGTGCGCGATCTTGAGCTCGTCCGCAAGCAGGCGATGAACCGCCTCGACGTTGTCGCGGATGCTGGTTACCGGGAAGCGCGGCCCATGATAGGGCTCCGGAGTGTTGCTGGGAGACGACGAATGCCCGCTGCCAAACATCTCGGTCGCCACCAGAAAGAGCTTGGATGTGTCCAGCGCGTTGCCCGGCCCCATCAGCCACTCGTACCCATGAAAGTCCGCCATGTAGTGCGACGGCAGCAGTACCACGTTGTCCTTTGCCGCGTTCAGATGGCCGTAGGTTCCGTAAGCGATGTGCGCCTGCGGCAGGGTCACGCCGCTTTCGGTCTTGAAGTTGGCGATCACAAACTCATGGCGTTCGCTTTTCTCGGTGCTGGCCGCCGGAGTTTGCGCCGCCACCCGGTTCGCCATCAGCATTACGAAAAGAACCTGCAGAAGAATGATTTTTTTCATCTTTAAGAATTTCCTCTTTGCCGGGGCGACGGTTCAGGACCCCGGCCAAATCTTTATAACTCATTTCGTGCCGGAGCGCGGACCGAACCCGCTACTTTTCGAGCTTCCACTCTGCACGGATCGGATGCGGACCCACGCCTACTGGACCGCGCTCTACGCGGCGCCCACATAAAACCGGTTCGTGACGTCGCTCGAGGCCCACTTCGGTACGGGGGAGCTTTCTCCGGCCACTGCCGCGGGTGTTGTGATTCGCGAGAATGGCTTCGCCGTGCACTGTTGCCAAAGTCGCGGCAAGACTCGCTCCGTTTCGATCAGCGCTTTCCCTTTCTCGCTAAGATAGACGCACCGGGTTTTATCCAGCCCATCTCGTTCGCAGGGGTGAGTCTTGATGCGCAAATTGCTCTTCGCACTTATTGTGATCGCCGTTGCTTCGCCGTTCGCTCACGCCGCTCCCGGCGCGCTGCGCTGCGGCAAGCTGCTCGATGTCCGTTCCGGCCGCATGCTCACGGACCAACTCATCACCTTCGACAGCAACGGCACCATCACCGCCGTTGGCCCCGCTTCCTCTATCGCGCTGTCCGGGGGCACCACGCCGTACGATCTCACCAGTGTTACCTGTCTTCCCGGCTTGATCGACGTGCACACCCACCTCACCGGCGACCCGTCTTCGAGCGGCTACCAGTCGCTTGGCATTTCCGTCCCGCGCGAAGCCATCACTGGCGCCAAGAACGCGCGGCTCACACTTCGCGCCGGCTTCACTACGGTGCGCAACGTGGGCGCCGACGGCTACACCGACGTCGCCCTTCGCGACGGCATCAACGACGGCGACGTCCCCGGCCCGCGCATGCTCGTCTCCGGTCCGCCTCTCGGAATCACCGGCGGCCACTGCGACAACAACCTTCTGCCCTTTGAATTTCACTTCAAGTCCGACGGCGTCGCCGACGGCCCGTGGGCCGCGCGCGCCAAGGTTCGCGAGAACATCAAGTACGGAGTTGACCTCATCAAGATCTGTGCCTCCGGCGGCGTACTCAGCAAAGGCGACCAGCCCGGCACACCGCAATACACTTTCGAGGAGATGGAAGCACTCACCGAGGAGGCCCACAAACTCGGACGCCGAGTGGCGGCGCACGCACATGGCACGCAATCTATCAAGGACGCCATTCAGGCCGGCATCGATTCCATCGAACACAGCAGCCTGATCGACGACGACGGTATCGCCGCCGCGAAAAAGCGCGGGACCTATCTGGTGTTCGACATTTACAACGACGATTTCATTCTTCAGGAAGGCGCCAAGGCGGGAATGCTGCCGGAATCGATTGAAAAGGAAAGGAAGATCGGCCGATTGCAGCGCGAAAATTTCCGCAAGGCCTGGCAAGCCGGCGCCAAGATGGCTTTCGGCACCGACGCTGGAGTTTATCCACACGGCGACAACGCCAAACAATTCGCCAAGATGGTCGAGTGGGGCATGAAGCCCATCGACGCCATTCAGGCCGCCACCGTCAAGGCCGCTGACCTACTCGGCTGGGCCGACAAAGTCGGCGCCGTCGAGACCGGCCACTACGCCGACATCATCGCCGTCTCTGGCGATCCGACCTCCGACGTCAAGGTGCTGGAGTCGGTGAAGTTCGTCATGAAAGGCGGCGCCATCGTCCGCAACGAGGTCTCAGCAAAATAATATGGAGTGCGGCGCTTTGGCGCCGCTTTTTCCGCTGTAGCCACATCGCAAACCGCCGATTCAGGCACCAAGCATCGCAACCCGAACTTTCGGCGCCAGCTTTGGCCTTTCCTTCGTTGCTTCTTTACTTCCTTACTTCACTTTCACGCTGTTGCTGCTTTCACTTGGCCCAGCGCGGCGGCGACTTCCTTGAGATCCGGCACCACGGGAATGTCGTAATTCTTGAACCACGCGACGTTACCGGCTTTGTTTACGATGGCGATGGCGCGGCCGGTGATGCCCTTGTCCGCCAAGTAGACGCCGTACTTCTCGCTCATGGCGCCCTTCGGATGAAAATCCGCCAGCAGCGAATACTTGATGTTCATTTTGTCGGCGTAGGCTTTGTGCGACCACACGCTGTCTACGCTGACGCCTAGCACTTCCGCGTCCAGGGTCTCGAACGCTTTCATTTCGTTCACGATGCAGACGTGCTCGTTGGTACAGGTGGGGCTCCAATCCAGCGGATACCACACCAGCACTACGTTCTTCTGTCCCGCGAAATCCGAGAGCTTCACTTCTTTCTTGTCCTGGTTCGGCAAAGTAAAATCCGGCGCTTTTTGTCCCACGGCAATACTCATCTTCGTTCCTCCCGTTAATCTCAAGTCCCGCCCAGCATCTTACCCAATCTATTGCACCCCGCCAAACCGTGGGCACGATCGCGAAGAAGCAACGAAGTAAAGAAATAACGATACATACGAAGCAAGAAAGCACGGTCTAACATAAAGTTAGGAAGTTTTAAGTCTCTGCATCCTCTGTCCCTCTGCGTTAATCTCTCCTCTTTTCTTCTCTTCCCCCCGGCGCTACACTCTGCCTCAGGAGAACTCATGGCTGCTGAGCCGCGCCGAGCACCGATGATGCCTTTGCAGGAACTGGTCGCCAAGTATCGTTCCCTGGTTGGCGAGTTCGGCCAGCCTGTGGCGCTCTCGGCCTTCGCGCTGACTCCCGCCGAAACCGAGCGGTTGTTTTCCGGTTACGACGAGGACTACCACATCAGCCGCTTTTTCCACTTCTCCGAAATGAACGGCGAGAAGTTTTCCATCAACGGCGTCCCCACGACCCACGTCTCTCTCGACTCCGAAATCCAGTCCATCCTCTAAGCCGCTTCCTATCCGGCTGGCCCTATTGGGCAACCCTCAGGACCCCTTAGCAGCGCTTCGTACCGCGATCCGCGAACGTATGAGAGCTGTCGTAAAGTGCAAAAACTCACCGCGTTAAAGTAAGTTATTTTTTATCATGTAGATACAGGAAGGCCTGTGGAAATGAAGGAAAAAGCAAAAAACGCTTGCATTCATGTAGTGTTATAGTTAACTATAACACTAGAGATCGATCGAAGCTGGTCACTAGGCTATTAAAAAGGGAAACCAAGATCCGAAAGTCAAGAAGCTTTAAGGAGAATGAAAACATGAAACGCCTTTGTCTTACACTGTCCGCCGTTGTTCTGATGTCGCTCTCCGCCGTAGCTTTCGCCCAGTCCGACGCGCAAAAACCGGTGGCGCCGTCTGACTCGGAAAAAGCCTTCGACAAACTGAAAACCCTGGCGGGTTCCTGGGAAGCCCATGTGACAACCATCCCACCGCAAGCAGACATAGAAGGCAAGCCCATGCAGGTCACGCTACGCGTGACTTCCATGGGTAATGCGCTGGTGCACGAGGCGACGGGAGCCGGAAGACCGGACGATCCGATCACCATGCTGTATCTGGACGGGAACCGCCTGCTGCTGACCCATTATTGCGATGCAGGGAACCGGCCTCGCATGGTGGGCAAGATGTCGCCGGACGGAAAGACGGTGGAATTCGATTTTCTCGACGTCGCCGGCAGCACGGCGTACGGACACATGCACCATGCGGTCTTTACGGTGATCGACGCCAACCATCACATCGAGGACTGGACCTATATGATGCCCGGGGACAAGCCGGTCCGCGCGCACTTCGACTTGCAGCGCACAAAATGACGGTGGGCGTCTTTCTAAAGGTCACCTGGAAAACATGATGGACCGTGAGTGGAACGACAGTCAGCCGATTTACCGCCAGCTTCGCGACCGGGTGGTGGCGATGATCCTCGACGGCGTGTTGAAGGAAGGCGATCCGTTGCCGTCGGTGCGGACTGTGGCGGCGGAGTACCGGGTCAATCCGCTCACGGTTCTGAAGGGCTATCAGCAACTGGTCGACGAGCAACTGGTCGAGAGCAGGCGAGGTCTCGGCATGTTCATCAACGTAGGCGCCCGCAGTCTTCTGCTGCAGGGCGAACGGCAGAGGTTTCTTGGCGAAGAATGGCCCAGAGTATACGCAACCATTAAACGGCTCGGCTTGAAAGCGGAAGAACTCCTAAATGCGGCGCCGCACCAGTCGTCTTCGGAAGCCGCAAGTCCGAAAACCGGCGAGTCAGATCCCCCCGCGGAGGAGCGCTAAAGCCATGGCATGCATAGAAGCACGCGGGCTGCGTAAGGCGTTCGGAACCACCATCGCGCTGGACGGCGTGGATTTGCGCGTCGAAGAGGGCCGCATCCTGGGACTCATAGGTCCCAACGGCGCCGGCAAGACCACTGCGCTGAACGCGATTCTGGGCCTGACCCAGTATCAGGGAGAGCTAAAGGTGCTGGGGCGCGATCCCTGGACCGAGCGCGAGCGGCTCATGAACGATGTTTGCTTCGTTGCGGATGTGGCGGTGCTGCCGCGGTGGATCCGGGTTTCACAGACGCTGGATTACGTTGCTGGCGTGCATCCGCGATTCGATCGGGCAAAAGCGGAAGGTTTTCTGGCAAAGACTACCGTCAAAACTGCCAGTAAGGTCCGGGAATTGTCGAAGGGCATGGTGGCCCAGCTACACCTCGCTCTAGTGATGGCCATTGACGCCAGACTGCTGGTGCTGGACGAGCCGACGCTGGGCCTGGACATTTTGTATCGGAAACAGTTCTACGATTCACTGCTGAACGACTACTTCGATCGCAGCCGCACCATCGTGGTGACCACCCATCAGGTGGAAGAGATTCAAGACGTGCTGACCGATCTGATGTTCATCAACCGAGGCCGCATCGTGCTGAATTGCAGCATGGAAGAATTCGAGTCGCGCTATCTCGAGGTACAGGTCCTCCCCGAGCAAGTAGCCGCCGCACGGGCGCTCAGGCCGATGCACGAGCGGCAAGTGCTAGGCCGCAGCATCCTGCTGTTCGATGGCGCGGACCGCCAGCAACTGGCCGCGCTTGGCGAGGTGCGCAAGCCGAGCATCGCCGACTTGTTTGTCGCGGTGATGGGCGCTCCAAACGGAGCGGCGCAAGGAGCAGTTCGATGACTACGCCACCAAACGCCATGCCCGAAACCCTGGACTCGCGACGCATCGCGCCAGCCGCCCTGCCTACGGGCCGGCTGCTGTACTGGTCGATCCGGCGGGAACTTTGGGAGAACCGTTCCATCTACATCGCGCCACTGGCCGCCGCCGGCGTCGGGATGCTGGGTTTCTTGGTCGGCTTGATGGGTGTGTCGCACGGCAAGCATGCAGCGGGGGCGCCGGACGCGGCGCATCGGCTGATCTTGCTGGCGATGCCGTACAGCCACGCAGCGTGGGTGCTGCTGCTGACGGGCTTCATCGTGGGGGTTTTCTACTCGCTGGACGCGCTGTATGGCGAACGGCGCGATCGCAGCATTCTGTTCTGGAAGTCGCTGCCGGTTTCCGATCTTACGACCGTACTGGCGAAGGTTAGCATCCCGCTGGTAGTTCTGCCGGTGCTGGTCTTTGGGGTCACGGTGATCCTGCAGGTGTTCATGCTGGTGGTGAACGTCGCGACGCTGTCGGTGAAGGGTGGGAGTGAGGCGACGATGCTGGGCCAGTTGCCCTTCTTCCAGATGGAACTGGCGCTGCTCTACGGCGTGATCGTGCTGGCGCTCTGGCACGCGCCATTCTATGCGTGGCTGCTGCTGGTATCCGGATGGGCGCGGCGCGCCACATTTCTGTGGGCGGTGCTACCGCCGCTGGCGATCGCCGCCTTCGAGAGGATTGCGTTTGGCACTTCGCATTTCGGGTCGCTGCTGGCAGGCCGGTTGCTTGGATTTGCCTCCGACGCTTTCACCTTCCAGACGCCGGATGGCGCTCCGGTCGATCCACACCTGATTACGCTGGCGCAACTCACTCCGGGGAAATTCCTCGGCAGTCCAGGTCTGTGGGTAGGGCTGGTATTTGCCGCAGCGTTTCTTGCGGCAGCGGTGCGGCTACGCCGCTATCGGGAGCCGATCTGATGGTGTTGAGTTTTCTTAATTCAATGTTCGCGAAGAGCTAGTCAGGGAAGACAACTTCAGAGTCTGATTCAAAGTTCAGGAGGAAAAGATGGAACCACTTATTGATGTCAACCGCTCAGCGATGGAATGTACTTCGCTCTCGACCAGTGCTCCGATCTGGCAGGACATCCTGGCACAGGCGATGACTGGAGAGGCGCTCGCTGCCATGAATTACAAGTCGTTGTCGGAGATTTGTGACGATCCCGCCGAAGTGGCCGATGCGCTGGACCATGCGGAGGGGGAGCGGGGGCATGCGGCTTCCTTTGCTGCCGAGGGGCGAAAGATTGGGGTGGACGTCACCAATGACGTCGATGCAAAGCATTGGAAGAAGCTACGCGAAGCATTCCTGCGCCGCATCGCCGAGCGCGACTTTATTGGCTGCCTGATCGTGCAGGAGATCATGCTGGAATCTTTCGCCGTGGCGAGCTATTCGCGCGTCGGGAAGGTGGCTCCGGGGAGCCTGGGCGAGACTTTTGCGCGCATCGCAGCGGAGGAAGAGGATCACGTCGATCACGCCATGTCGATTCTGCGAGCGGAGCGGGCTTTGGACGAGCGGCGCTTCGACGACAAGGTGTACCGGCTGCATCTGGAGGTGATGACCACACTCGCGCAGATGCTGGCGAAGGAATGCAAGGACGGACACTGCGAAGTTTGCCATGCGAGCTGCGTGAAGCCGTCCTTGTTCGACGTCCGCTTGTCGGCGGTCGAGCTTCGCGGAGCTTCGCTGCAACAGTATTTGAAGACGCTGGACATGCTGGGGATACCGGGCGAAGTAACACTTGGATGGGTAGCTCAGTTGCCGGTGTAGCTAGCCGCGGGCGGACTATCGTGATGGATTTCGCTTTGATCGGGCATCAGGAGAGTTGGAGGGCGGCTGCGGACGTGCTCGCTGTCTTGCGCGGACCGCAGCATACGGCGCTGCCGGATGACGAGATCAAGGACATCCTTCCATGGATTCCGCCTCGGGTGGTCTGCCATGTCGGCATCGGATCAGTCATCGGCGCGAAGAGCGTGGGGGCTAAAGCGCACGGGGTGTACATCGACTCCTTCATTCCTCCCGACCGCCTGGAAGCGGCCCACGTGCACGAGAACATCGCGCGCGTGCGGGGTGCGGCGGCTTGTGCGATCCAGGCCGGAGCGAAGATCGTGAGTCTCGGCGGGTTCAGCTCCATTTTGATCGAGGGCAACTTCGATCAGCTTCCGGAAAGGCGCGAGACGGTTTTTACGACCGGCAATACGTTGACCGTTGCTTTCATCGTGCAGGGCATACGGAAGATGTGCGCGCTGGAGGGCCGGGACCTGGGCGCGGCGACGCTCCTGATCGTTGGAGCCACAGGAGATGTGGGTTCCGGGTGCGCGCGTTGTTTGGCGCCCCTGGTTAGGCGCGTGCTGCTGTGCGCTCGCAATGTAGAGCGATTGCGCCGACTCGCGGTGGAGTTGCAAGCCGATGGAGTTGAGGTAGAGATTGCGACCGATCTCCAGCGATTCTCGGCAGAGGCCGATATTGTGATTTGCGCGGCGAGTGTGGCGTCCCCTTCGCTTTTGTTGGGACGGATCGCGCCCGATGCGCTGGTTTGCGATGCGGGTTACCCAAAGAACTTGTCTCCCGGGGCGGAGATGCCTGGCGCCACAGTTTTCTTTGGTGGGCTGGGCCAGATCACTGGGGGAATGAAGTTCACGCCTGATTTTCACGGAATTCTAAATCGGCATCCGTTCCCTGACGTGGTCCATGGATGCTTGCTCGAAGGCATGGCGCTTGCTCTGGAGCGGCGGTTTGAACCGTTCTCCCAGGGGAGGGGGTTCATCACTCCGGAGAGCGTGGAGGAGATTGAGAGCATTGCCGCAGGGCATGGGATTTATCTCGCGCCGTTTTACAACGCCGATGGACCCCTGGAGGGCGGACTAGATTGCCAGACGGAGTGGTTGAAGCATGAGTGTTTGGGAGAAGGAGCGGGCCGAGCTGCTGCGTCTTTTTAGCTTCTTAAGCGAAAAGCGGTTGGAACCGAATTTTGTAGCGGATGACTGGTCAGTCGGCGACCGTGGCGATGCGGCCCAGGCGTTGGGCTAGGCGGTCGTGTTCTTGACGGAGTTCGGCGGGCAGGCGAGAGCCGAATTTTTGGAAGAATTCTTTGGTATCGGCTAGTTCTTGCTCCCAGTCTTCTGTGTCTACACGGAGCAGTTCCTCGATTGCATCCGGACTGATTTTGAGCCCATCGAGAGTGAGCCCATTCGGCTGGGGCACGTGGCCGATGGGGGTTTCGGCGGCGGCGCCGCGGCCTTCGATACGTTCCAGGATCCACTTCAGGACGCGGACGTTTTCGCCGTAGCCGGGCCAGAGAAACTTGCCGTCGGCGCCCTTGCGAAACCAATTTACGTGGAAGATTTTTGGCGGGTGGGGGATGCGCTTGCCCATTTCGAGCCAATGGCCGAAATAGTCGGCCATGTTGTAGCCGCAGAAGGGCAGCATGGCCATGGGATCGCGTCGCACGACGCCAACGCTGCCGGTGGCGGCGGCGGTGGTCTCGCTGGCCATGGTGGCGCCTACGAAGACGCCGTGCTGCCAGTCGAAGGATTCGTAGACGAGCGGGGCTACGCGGGCGCGGCGGCCGCCAAAAATGAACGCGGAGATGGGCACGCCCTCCGGAGCTTCCCACTTTGGCGAGATGCTCGGCGATTGCTGTGCCGGTACGGTATAACGAGCGTTGGGATGGGCGGCGGGGCCCTTGGAGGTGTCCCAGGCCTCGCCCTTCCAACTGATGAGGCCGCTGGGCGGAGCGCCGTTGATTCCTTCCCACCAGGGTTCGCGCTCCGCGGTCATGGCCACATTCGTGAAGATCGTGTTTTTGTGCAGGGCCCCCATGACGTTGGGGTTGGTTTGCATGCCTGTGCCGGGCGCGACGCCGAAAAAGCCCGATTCCGGATTGATGGCGTGCAAGTAGCCGTCTTCGCCTATTTTCATCCAGGCGATGTCGTCACCCACGGTCCAGACACGGTAGCCTTGGGCTTCCAGGGCGGAAACCATCATGGCCAGGTTGGTTTTGCCGCAGGCGCTCGGAAAGGCCGCGCCCATGTAGGTCACTTTCCCGCCGGGGGATTCCAGTCCCAGGATTAGCATGTGCTCGGCCATCCAGCCTTGTTCGCGGGCCATGACGCTGGCGATGCGCAGGGCGAAACACTTTTTGCCCAGCAGGGCGTTTCCGCCGTAGCCCGAGCCTACGCTCCAAATCAGTTTTTCCTGTGGGAAATGCATGATGTAGCGGCGCATAGGGTCCAAGTCGCCGACCGAATGCAGGCCGGGAACGAAATCGGCCGAGGCGCCGATGCGCTCCATGGCCACTTTTCCCATGCGCGACATGATGCGCATGCTGGCCACCACGTAAGGACTGTCCGTGATCTCCACGCCTACCTTGCTGATCGGCGAATGCACCGGGCCCATGATGTACGGCACGACGTACATAGTGCGGCCGCGCATGGCACCGTCAAGGAGCGCGCCTACTTTGTGGCGGGCGGCGCTGGGATCCATCCAGTTGTTGGTCGGCCCGACTTCGTCCTTGTCGGGGGCGCAAATGTAGGTCAGGTGCTCGGTGCGGGCCACGTCATTGGGGCTGCTGCGGTGCAGGTAACAGTTGGGGTAGGTCTTTTCGTTGAGGACTGTGGAGTCGCCAGCGCCCAGCATTTCCGCGATCACACGCTGGTTCTCAGCTTCGGAGCCGTCGCAGTAGACGATGCGATCGGGCTTGGTCAGCCGTGCCGATTCTTCAACCCAATTTTCCAACGGAGTGGCCACGATTTTCCCTTTAAGCTCTCGAGTATCGATCTCTTAACTCTATGTTACGCCTCGGTACGGGCGCAAGGCGGGGTAAGCCGGGGTGTTCGATCGTCGGCAGGCAGAGACCGCCCTCATTTGTGACGCGGTACGGCGGTAGTACGTTCCACGACGCTCAATACAGTGACAAGGGGTGGGCCGGGATCGGAGAGTTAGGCCCTGACGGAACGGCCGAACGCATCGCCGGTGTCTAGTCGGTTATCCGCAATATTGAACGCTAGTACCACAAGCCTATAGACGGGTACCGGGGGCTACCGCAAATTGACCATATGTCTTGAAGAATAGCGGACTGACCCAACGGCCAGGCGGAAATCGCGGGCGGGGTGCGGGGATTTTGGCGCTCAGGGAGGCGTTTCATGAAACGCATAGGATCGGCGCTTGCGATGTTGTTGGCAGCCAGCTTGCCGGCGGCCGCGGAAGAAATTGCGCTGAAGGATGGCACTAAGATCGTTGGGCACATGAATTCCCTAACGGGCGACAAGATCGAAGTGGTGACCGCCTACGGGAAGATGCTGGTGAAGCGCAGCGACATCGTGACCATCAGCTTTCCGGAGAATAATCCCAGCGGCGCCGCGACGAGCGCGCCGGACGCGGCAGCGGTAAAGAAGGATCCGCCACCGGTCATCGACGAGGCATTGAACGGAACGCAGTACGTCAACCGGACCGGTAAGTTCTCCCTGACGCTTCCCACCGGGTGGATAATTAACCCAGACCTTCCGCACTCGAAGGCCGCGTTGGCCGGGCTCAGCTCCAAGGACAAGATGCGCTTCCTGATGGTGGTCCAGGAGGAGTACACCGGATCGCTGGAAAGCTATAAGGACCTAGGCCAGCTGCAGGCTCGCGGATCCTTTGGCAACTACGAAGAGCTTTCGGAATCTCCGGTGGCCATCGACGGCAAAGCAGGGCTGCTGATCTCTTACCGCGGCACGCTGGCGAAGAGCAACCTGCCGGTGCAATTCCTGACCGCCATCATTCCTTCGGGAACCACCTTTACCCGAGTAACGACGTGGTGCGTGGAACCTCTCTTTCATGAGACGCAGCCTACCTTTGAAAAAATAGTGACCTCGTATCGCAGCAACGGGCAGATCTCGGCGGCGGCGGGGTCGTCGAAGCCTTAACGCTAAGGCGGGAGGCGAGGACACCCCGGCAGGGTTCCGCGCTGTTGCGATGCGGGCCGGGGTTCATCTCCTGCAAACGTGGCGTCGAAGAGACCACTTGGCAGTTCTTTCGTTACTTGCTGTAGAATGCCACATGGCCGTGGGTCTCCCTCCCAGTGAACAGCTGAAGGACATCCGAACGAGACTGGGGATTACTACGCGCGATGTGGCGGAGTTCAGCCAGCGCATCGCGGAGGCCGAACGCAATCCGGAATTCCAGATATCCAACGCCTGGCTGACACAAATAGAAAATTCCGATTCGGTCCCCAGTATTTTCAAATTGTATAGCTTGAGCTCGGTTTACCGCATCAAGTTCACGGATATGCTGCGGCTGTACGGCGTGGATCTGGCCAACCTAAGCCAGCATCAAATGGCCGCGCCGTTGCCAAAAACGCACCTGACCACGCTGGAAGTTTACGACGCGGAGAGAACGGTGTCGTTTCCAGTGCGCTTCGACCGCTCTTTCGATGTTGCCAATACCAATTTATTGTCGCGCATGGTGGAGGTCTGGGGAGAAGTGCCCATCGCGCTGATCCAGCACCTGGACGTGCGGCGGAGCCAATACGGCTACATCGGGCTGGAGGATTACACGCTGTCGCCGTTGTTGCGCCCAGGTTCCTTCGTGCAGATCGATCCGCGGGTGCGAAAAATTCAGCCGCTGCGCTGGCGGACGGAGTTTGACCGGCCGATTTATTTTGTGGAACTTCGCGATGGCTATGCGTGCTCGTGGTGCGAGATGCAGGACGGGCATTTGCTGCTGCTGCCGCACCCGCTGTCAGCGCAAAGCGTCCGCAGGCTGAATTACGGGACCGAAGCAGAGATCGTAGGCCAGGTGACCGCGGTGGCCATGCGGCTTACGGATGCGGGAGAGCCTGCTGCTGACGGTGCCGCCAGATTGCCAAGGCGAGTCTGACGTTGGAGAGAAACAGGCGCGCCACCGTGGGATTCACCTCGACGGGAATAGCAACTCGATAGGGTTCGAGTTTCTGCCAGATGCGCAGTACGTCCTCAGGACTTTCGCGCGAACAATCCAAATAAATCTGTAGTTGGGCCACCAGTTCCTCAAGGGAACAAGCCGCGAGGGTGTAGAAAACCTGGCGGTGCGCGATTTCCAGGGCTTTGCTGGCGGCGTCGGGGCGGAAGCGGCTGGCTAGGCCGTCGTGATGATAGGCCCCGGTGTTGTAGTCGCGGGTGGAAGCCAAGTAAATCAGGCGGGCCAGGTCGCAAGAAACCTTGGAAAGCGAGCGCTTTAGCAAATCGTCGTAGGCAGCTTGTACGGGTGCGAGTTTGACGGTGGCGCTCATGGTTTGGGGTCGGTATTGGGCTTCAGAATTCAGGGGTTTTAGACAGGCCCCAAGGTATGAATTTCGCGGGGAGTAGCCGCCGCCGCGAAGGCTTGCTGAGCTTCGGCGATGCTGCGCGAGAGGGCATCCGCGTACACGGCCAAGCCGCTGAGCCAGAGAGGCCCGGCGGATTGAATGGCCAGGAACAGCGCGCCGCAAAGCAGCATGAGTTCCCCGTAGCGGAGGACCAGTTTCACCTCGGTCAGGAATTCCAGGTCGCGGCTTCCGCGGACCGCGACGGCGTGTTCGTGCATGACCCACTGGATGGCGGCGGAAGTCTGGCGCACCCAAAGCAGGGCGACCGCTTTGCGCTCCCTGCGGAAGAGCTTGACGAGTTTGGGCGATTTGGTTTGCGAGACGAATTCCCAGTCGACGCGGGAGAAAATTTTGGGAACAAATTCCTGCGGGCAGGTAACGAAGTCGGCGTCGTCACACAGCGGCAGGTCCGACTTCGCGGCTAAGCCGCGCGCCGCCGATATGCCCCGGGCTGCCAGGAGCAAGAGCAAGAGAAGGAGCACACCGCCAATCAGCAGGGCGCTGGAGAGGCCGATCATGGCCGTACCGCCTTGGCTAGATAGCCGCGGGCATCTTGCAGACGGCGATGGGTGGCGGCGGCCATCCTCTGGTATTCCCGTTCGAGGCGGACGCTTGCGGCGGGCACCGGGTTGGGCGCATAAGACCACAAATGGGCGACCCAGAGAGTCAAGGAGAGGAAGTAGAAGTAAGGATACGCAGCAGACAGAAAATGGTGGAACGCCGTGCCGGAGCCGGAAACAAACTCCAGGGAAAGCACGGTGGTTCCGACGAACAAACCATACCCCAACAAAATGCCGCGCAGGTTTTTTCCGACGGGTATGGAGTAAAGCAGGAACAGGGCGGCAAGAACGACGATGGCCAGGGCTTCGACCGCGCGCAAGGCGCCTTCGATATCCGTGGTAGCAGCTTCCATCCACCAGCGAGGATCGGTCCACGCCTGGGCGAGACCGAAGGTTAGGGCCGCGGCAAATACCAGGGCCAAGGCGTTGCGGGCCATGCGCGCGGTGCCAGGAAACGCCGACAGGCCTACGCGATAAATCTCGAATACAACTCCGCATCCAAACAGCAACGCTAGGAATTCAGTAAGCCAATAAACGGTGGGATAGTATTGGTGATACCACCGATACACGCCAAAGCTCAAGAGATCTTGCAGCACCACGAAGGAAAAATAAGCGTAAAAGACGGGATATCGAAACGCGAGTTTCCCCTTCAGCCCTCGAAGGAGTAAAAGAACTTCGAGGGTAATGCCGCCCCATGCGATCAACTGGCTGAGCATTCTCCTCCGAGGCTGTTACGAAAATAGCCTTGCGGAGCGAGATGTTAGCACGAGTGAGGGGAAAAATGCGGAGCATCTCTCCCCTGCAGCCATGCAAGCGCCCTAGGCGCCGATGTTGAGCAACCCATCGGCGGTGCGCCACGGTACCGGACGGACGCCATCGGCGGTGAGCCACGGCACCGGGCGGACGCCATCGGCAGTGAGCCATGGCACCGGGCGGACGCCATCGGCGGTCAGCGTGCCGAAAAGCGATGCGGATGGATTCAGCTTGCCAGCATGGATGGCCGCAAACGCGAGCAGAATCGCGAGCGAAAACACGAACAGGATTTTGAGCAGACGCATATGTCCTCCACGGAGAGATAGGGAAGCGGGGACCTGGCGCCCCTGGTATCCCAAAGCCAAGGGCGATGCTAGCCTAGGAGAGAAAGGGGAATAAGGTTAGACAAACCTAATGATGGTTGGAATCCTAACCAGAACGCCTGCGCGGGATTGTCGAGACGGAACCGAACTGCAAGCAGCAGAAAAACGCCGGAAAGGGAACCTAGGCAGGAAACACATGTGATAAGAGACGAGGAATTAAATACTCAGGACTGGGCTTAAATGGTGGCGGAGGAGCAGCGTTCGGTGCCGGATCGGAGTTTCGCGATATCGCGCTTTTGGCTTGGACTTTCAGCAATTGGGAGCGAACGGCGAGGTCGGCGGCGGGCGTTGATTCGTGTGTGGGGCCGGATCTTGCGATAGAGAGAGTTCCGCGCTCGACGTTTCGTCAGGGACATGATTTTGCAAACAACGCGCGTTGCGCGGGTCGAATGGACATGCGGTGGTTGCGATTGCAAGCCCGTCGCAAATTCTTCCGTCAACACCGGGGCGGTGCGCCCAAATTAGTCTGACGCTGGAAATTTATCTCCCCGGGAGTTTCTTGCAGGGGATGAGGCTCTCAGGAGCCTGGACGATGTCGGGCCCGAGAATCTCAGCACAAGAGCGGCTTTGATCGTTAGCCGCGACCTCGTGTTTCTTGGGGAGTGCGTCGAGAAATAGGCTCCGTCCCCACAATGATCAAGGCCCCTGAGAAAGCCGAGTCCCTCGGCCTAAGCTGCCGCGCGGAGTTCATCTTCAATCTTGGAACCAGCAAGAACGGCGATCGCCCGATTAAGGTGCTGAGCGAATGCATCTGCGATTTCAGGCGACCTGACTGGGAGAGCCGCTGGCGCGATTGGAACTCCCAGCGGAACCCGTATCTAAATCTGTTCCTGTGCCGCGAGCATGCCAAGAAGCTGGGCTTGTTGGGGTAAGTATCCCGCTCCAGGAAGCAGCCTGCGGTGACCGCGGGGCGTTCAGGAATTCCAGGTGACCCGAGAGAGTTGCTTCTTCCGGGATTCCCATTCGGCGCCGGACAATATGCGGGGTGCCACTTCGATCAGGCGAGGCGTCAGTTTGAAGACCGCCAAGGCGCTCCAGGGTTGGCCGCCGCGGGTATGAAACCCACGCTGATTCAGCGATTCGGCCATGCGGTTGTAGGACAAATCCTGGACCACCATCTCCGCCAGATGATTTAGGACTTGCATTTCGGTTGGATCTTCCTCTAAGTGCCGGCAATCGCCAGCCACCCGGGTGCCAAAGGGGATTTCTTCCGCGGATCCTACGCCTCTGGAAGGCTCGCTTTTGGGAGCGACTTCGACTTCGCGCTCCCATTCCGCGGCGATCAGGCGCCAACCGGCATTCTCTTTTTGTTTTAGATATTCAGGACTGGGCCAGCCGGAAAGATCTTCTCGCAGCCACTCGGTCTTCTTCATTTGAGCCTCCCGGCACCTGATTTTGCCTAGCAAGGGTAAACAGCGAAGCGCGCCTTCCGCAGACAGGGGCAATTCCGAGACCCCTTCCGATGCAGATCGAAGTGATTGAAGGGCAAAGGGTTGTGCGATGGTGAGTGGGCATCCACGTTCTCTCGACTGTTCGATCGTGGGATGTGGTGTCGCATTGCCGGACACCTTTCTGCGGGCATTGTTGACCTTTAGGGGTCGAGGAATCTTGACCGCTCTGGGGGCTGCCGGGGTATGATCTCGGCGTCGTTGCTCCCTGCCCCGACACGCTGTGTTTCCGAGTAAAAGCTGGCTTGATCCGAAAGAAGTAGGCGGTCTCCTGTGGAAATGGTGGCGAAGCGTGGGGAAAATCGCACCCCCCTGAAAGTGGCGGTGGATCTGTCCAGTCTGGACCTACGGACGCCCGCGCAAGAAGGCATCACGGAAAACATCAGCGCCCGAGGAGCGCGGGTACTGACGAGCAAGCCCTGGAGACCCAACGAGGGCCTGCACGTCCGATCGCTGCTGGGAAATTTCAAGTCGCGGGCGCGGGTGGTTTATTGCGTGCCGGTCGACGGCGAATTATATGCGATTGGACTGCAGCTGTTTGCCGCGGCCGGTAATTGGAAATCACCGCATTAGACTGCGCCAGTAAAGTTCAAGACCTCTTCCGGCTGTTTTTTGTTTTGGTTCGTTGCAATTCCCTGCGGCGCTCTACTCGTTTACTCACCTGTTTCAGGCGCGAGCGGCCGGTCTTCTATTCCATAACGACCTTTTCGATATTGCCCATGAGATCGGGATTCAACGTTTTACGCCGCAACTCCTTGAGGAACGGCTGGACCTTGGCGAAGATGAAGAACATTTCCGTGGAAAACGAAGCGTCGAGAAAGACCTTTTCGCTCAAGGTGCCGTGCAGCACGAAGGAAGCCGCCATTCCCCAATAGCTGACGACCTGCCGCAACCAGTCGCTTTGCGGGGTTTTCCTGGCGATCTCGACTTTCAGATAGTCACTCGCGTCTTCCGGCCAAAAGTCGGTCAGCCACCAACGGCGCGCCTTGCGCATTTGTGTTTCCCGGCGCAGACGGTAGAGCTCCAGAATGAGCCGAGCGTCTTGAGATGTGGCTTGCTTAGGCATGGAGACCCTCCGAAAGAACGTACCGGCGGGGAGCCAGATACTTTCAGAAGCGTTTGGAACGAGGCATCTTCGGCGGCATGGCGACGCGGGAACGGCGCTGCGTTCGAGCGTTGCGCGATCGACTCTTGAGCGCGGACCTTCTCCAGGCAAGGATCGCCGCCCTCTTCCCATTCAGAATGACTTCTGGTGTACAGCCCGGTTATGGGAAATATGGCGGCCGACGATTAATTATGATGAAAAAAGAGGGTATATAAGTTGAGGATAGTACGCGTCAGGTTATGCCAAGTCAACCGCGGGGTTGCTGGCAATGCGATTGATTTTCGAAACTACGCCCATGCGGGGTGTTGCCGGATGAGTGTTCGAGGCCGCGCAGAATTCCACCAAGCAAAGAGTGATAGTGTATGCGCACCCGCCAAGCAGGCCTGGGCTTTCGGGACGCTCGCGTTCGCGATTTGGGGGCTGGACGAAATATGGAACCAACTGCCGTTGGTGAGGCGCGGCCCTGGGACCGCCCATTCTGGAAACCGGTACGCAAGAAAGAAGGCGTGCTGGCGTATTTGGTCTTGATTCACGTGCTGGCCGCGATCGGGTTGCTCTTGTTTCCGCTGCCAAGCTGGAAAGTTGCGGGATTGGCGCTGCTGTCCATCGGCTTCGGCGGGCTTGGAACTACAGTTTGCTATCACCGGATGTTGGCGCACCGCACCCTGAAAACCAACAAGTTCATCGAGCATCTGCTGATCTCTTGGGCGGTGTTTAATGGGTCGGGGCACCCGGCGAGTTGGGTGGCGTATCACCGGCAGCATCATTCGACCACCGATACCCCAGACGATGTTTCCAGCCCAAAACAAGGCGGGTTCTGGTGGGCCCACTTGCGCTGGCTGTATCAATCCGCGCCGGCGGACCGTAAGCGCTGGTGCCCGGACCTGGATCGCGGGACTTACAAAATATGGGGCTACCTGGAAGTGCCGGTGTTGACGTTTTCCTTGTGCTGCGGGCTCTTGCTCGGGTTTGGCTGGATGGGCTTCTTTTGGCTCGGCGCCATCCGTCTGGTTTACACGCTGCACATGCAATGCCTGGTGAACAGCCTGACCCATCTCGATCATGCTGCGGAAGGAGACTCCAGCAGGAATGTGTGGTGGCTGGGGCCTTTTCAATTGGCGGCCTGGGGAGAGAACTGGCACAAGAATCACCACACCCATGCGGGCTCGGCGCGGCTGGGTCTGCGTTGGTGGCAGCCGGACGTCGGCTGGTATTTTATCTGGATGCTGGAAGCAGTCGGGCTGGCGCACAGCGTGAAGCGGCCCAGAGTGTCTTAGACGGCGTGGGCGCCCTGATCCGCGATGCTATGATGGCGGCATGTATTCCCAAAAATTCAAAGTGGATGTAGTGATTCGCGGGGAGCGGCGCGCCTGCCCGCTGGAGTGGCTCGATCAGTTCTGCATGCGGAATTTTACCAACTCCGCCGACTTCGACGACACGTTGCCGGTTGCCGAAGGACGAGTCGAGGCGAGCTTTCGCGTGACCCCGGAACGCTTCGCCGAAGGGTTCGGCGCCTGGCTCACGCAACGTGGAAAAGGCGAGGGGCAGGCCGTGGAAGTCGAAGTGACGCGACTCTGACCAACAATTTACAGGCGCGAGACACAGCAACTATTCCGACGTACTAACTTACCTTCCGACTGGCGGGTGCTTCTGAGGGTTTTTGGGTCGTACCTCCAGGGCGCGTGCGAACCGCAGAGATCGAATGTTCAAGGACAGAACTCTCCGGCACACAGGAGACTTGGCACGGAGGTCTGTGTGGCGAAGCGCAGAGATCAAACCAAGAAAACAGTTCATCGTAAGGAGAAGAAAAGAAAATGAAATACGCAGTAACGTCCATGAAGACGCTGGCGTTGGGCCTGGCGCTGTCGCTGATTCCAAGCCTGACGTTCGCCCAACACTACAAACAAACAAATCTGGTTTCCGACACTGTGGGTCTGGCCCCGACTCACGATCCTAGTCTCATTAATCCTTGGGGACTCACGCGCAGTTCCACCACTCCCAGCCGCCCCGGCAGCCCTTGGTGGGTAGCAAACAACAACTCCGGAACTTCCACCTTGTACGACGGATCCGGAAACAAAATTCCCATCAACGGGAATGGAATCGTAACCATTCCTCCTCCAAAAGGTTCCACAGCCGCCTCCACGCCCACGGGTACCGTTTTTTACGGTGGCCCCGATTTCATCATCCCAAAATCCAAGGGCGGCAACGGCCTGCCGGCGGTTTTCCTATTCGCCACCGAGGATGGCACCATTTCAGCATGGAATGGCGGGCCTTCCGCGGTCTTGATCCTCGACAATTCCGACAACGGCTCCCCGAATGGCGCAGTCTATAAAGGCCTCACGACAGCCCAGATCAACGGCAAGCCTTATCTCTACGCCACCAATTTCCGGAGCGGCAAGGTGGAAGTCTACGACGACAGCTTCAATCCGGTACACTTCGGTAGCGAACAGTTCGATCCGGGCGGCGACGGCGATCACGACGCCGACGACGTGAACGGTGAAACAATCCCGGCGGGCTTTGCTCCTTTCAATATCCAGAACATCGGCGGAAGCCTGTTCGTCACCTACGCGAAGCAGGATGCCCCACGACACGATCCCGTGGACGGCGACGGCCTGGGTTTCGTCGTAATCTACACACCCTCGGGACACGTCATTTCGCATCTCCAGCATGGTCCTTGGCTGAATGCGCCTTGGGGAGTGGTTTGGACCCCGCGCGATTTCGGGCTATACAGCAATTCCATTCTGGTCGGGAACTTTCGCAGCGGTTGGATTGCCGCGTATAACGGCTTTACCGGTAAATTCATCGATTTCGTGAGAAATCCGGATGATTCGCTGGTAACCATCGGTAGCCTATGGGCTCTGGCTTTCGGCAACAATGCGGGTGCCGGACCATCCACCACTCTTTTCTTTACGGCCGGCCTGGAGAACGAGATGCACGGCCTTTTCGGTACGCTGACTCCCGTAGACGGGTTGGACGGTACCGTAGAGTAGCGCTAGCGGAAACCATCTGGATTGGCTTCACAAAAGTTCCACCTTTCGCGGGTTGAAAGGTGGAACTTGTTGTTTTCAGGAGACGGCTTAGGCGGCGGAGTCGCGCTTTTCACTGCCCAGAACTTTGACGATTTGCGGCAGGGCGGCCAGCGCGGCAGCTTCTCCGACGGCGACGAGTTCGTTGGTTTTCGTGAAGTCGTCCCAGACGAAAGGCTTTACGTCCGGCTCGATGATCACGTCGGCTTGCTGGCGCCAAGCCAGATCGGCGTGGCGCTGGATGATGGTGAATGAGCGGCTGATGACGTCGGCGGCGGTGCGGGGATGCTCCAGGTTGCCCGCCTCCAGGTAGACGGCAATGACGATGTCCGCGCCGAGCAGCAGTGCGCCTTCCAGAGGAACGGGCGCGGTGAGAAAACCGTCGACCAGCGTGCGGTCTTCGAATTGTATGGGCACGAACAGGCCGGGATACGCACAGGAACCACGTAGCGGCGGTCCCAACAGGCCGCGCGTGTAGTACACCGAGATGCCGGCGTTGATGTCCGTGGCGGCTATGGCGAAAGGCGTGGTTAGCTCTTCGAAGGTTTTCGCCTCTGTGAAACGCGCCAGATAGGTTTCCATGCGCTGGTTGGTGGCTAGGCCCAGCCAGGAGGGAGTCCAGCGGCCAAAATCCGCGAAGGTTGTGTCGCAGCCGATGCGCTGCATTTCGTCGAGAGACACTCCCGCGCAATAACACGCGCCGATCAGGGCGCCCACGCTGGTGCCGGCCACCACGTCGATCGGAACGCCCGCGTTTTTCAGGGCGCGCAGGACGCCGATGTGCGCGATGCCGCGCGCGAAGCCTCCCGCAAGGGCCAAACCGACTCGTGGACGCTCGGCAGTTGACCGCTCCTCGCCCGTGGCGAAGGTCCGCAGCTTGTCCGTAGCGCTTCTGAGCCAGCTGATAGCGTCGGCTACTTTGTCGTCCAGCATGCTAGCTTCATTCTAGTGCTACTTTGGAGCAAGGGGACAACGTTGACCCCGGACATGCTGGTTTTGTAACCTGTCCTGCCGTGTTAATTCTCGAAAAGGCTTCCTATGACACCCCGGATTGAAAAGGCCGTAGTGCTGGGCGCAGGAACGATGGGCGCTCGGATCGCCGCGCATTTCGCGAATGCCGGGCTTCCCTGCATCTTGCTGGATATTGTTCCGACAGGAGTACAGGGCCCGGAACGCAACAAGATCGTGCGCGCGGGGCTTGATGCGGCGAAAAAGTCCAAGCCGGCGGCGTTTTTTGCGGCAGGGTTGGCGGAGCGAATCGCGGTCGGAAACTTCGAAGATGATCTGGCGCGTTGCGCGGAAGCCGATTGGATCATCGAGGTGGTTGCGGAGAATCTGGAGATCAAGCGCAAACTGTTGTCGCGGGTCGCGGAAGTTCGCAAGCCCGGCACGATTGTGACCACCAATACCTCGGGTTTGCCGGTGCATTTGATCGCCGAAGGAATGAGCGAGGAGTTTCAGCGGCACTGGGCCGGAACCCACTTTTTCAACCCGCCGCGCTATTTGAAATTGGTGGAAGTGATTCCAGGTCCGAAGACCTCGCCGGAGGTGATCGAGACGCTGAGCGAGTTTTGCGACCGGAGGCTCGGCAAGGGCGTTGTCATCGCCAAGGACACGCCGAACTTTATCGCCAACCGCATCGGGACATTCTCGATGCTCAATGCGCTGCGCTTGCTGGGCACGCTGGGGATGACCATCGAAGAAGTGGATGCGTGCACCGGTCCGGCGATCGGGCAGCCCAAGTCGGCGACCTTTCGCACCGCGGACATCGTGGGGCTCGATGTGCTGCTGCACGTGGTGAAGAATATTTACGAAACCGTGCCGAACGATGAATCGCGTGAGATGTATAAAGTGCCGGCGCTGGTGGAAGAGATGGCGCGGCGTGGCTGGCTCGGAGACAAGACCGGGCAGGGCTTCTACAAGCGCGTGAAGGGCGAGGGCGAAAGGGAGATTCTGACGCTTGATGTGCCGACGATGGAGTACCGCCCCCGGCAGAAGGCACGCTTCGCCTCGCTGGAGAGCGGAAAGGGCATCGATGATACACGCGAGAGGCTGCGGGCGCTGATCGGGCCGCTGCTGGAAGGGCAGAAAGGCGACAAGGCCCAGCAATTTATTTGGGGCGCCCTCTCGGAGACTTGTTTGTATGCCGCACGGCGTGTGCCGGAGATTTCTGACGATGTCGTCGATGTAGATCGTGCGATGCGCTGGGGATTTGGCTGGGAACTCGGGCCCTTTGAAGTGATAGACGCCATCGGCGTGAAAACCTTTGCGGGGCAGGTGCAGAAAGAGGGGCGCGCAGTGCCGCCGGTTGTAGAGAAGCTGCTGGCGAGCGGCAGGAAAGGCTTTTACGAATCAGAAAAGGGAGCGACAACGGTCTTCAACATCGCGGGGGGCGCAGCGAAACCGGTCGAAGAGCCCAAGGGCGTGCTGATCCTCAAATCGCTGAAAGATGCGGGGCGCGAGGTGGAACGCAACTCCGGCGCCAGCTTGATCGATCTCGGCGATGGCGTGGTCTGCTGCGAATTTCATTCCAAGATGAATGCCATTGGCGCGGACCTGATCGCCATGCTGCACAAGGGCCTGAAGCGGCTGGAGTCGGACTTCGACGCGATGGTGATTGCCAACCAAGCGGTGAATTTTTCAGTCGGCGCCAACCTGATGCTGGTGCTGGTCGCTGCGCAAGAGCAGGAATGGGACGAGCTGCACCTCGCGGTAAAACAATTTCAGAACGCGAATTTGGCCATCAAGTATGCGTCGAAACCCGTGGTGAGCGCGCCACAGGGCATGGCGCTCGGCGGCGGCTGCGAGGTAAATTTGCACGCCGCCAGGATTCAGGCGGCGGCCGAGTCTTATATTGGCTTAGTGGAAGCCGGCGTCGGTTTGATTCCCGGCGGCGGCGGAACCAAAGAGATGCTGATCCGCGCTAACGAACACGCTGGCGGGACCGCCTCCAGCCTGCCCTCTTCCGCCGAATCGGACCTCGATCTTTTCCACGCGCTTCGGCCGGTTTTTGAAACCATCGCCATGGCCAAAGTCGGAACCAGCGGCGAGGAGTGCCGCGACTTGGGATTCCTGCGCCGGGAAGACGGCGTGTCTATGAATCGCGACCGCCTCGTAGCCGACGCCAAAGAAGCGGCCCTCGCACTGGTGCGCGCAGGATACAATCCTCCGGCCGCAAGCTGGCAGGAGGGCGCGCAGACCACGCAGATCAAAGTGCTTGGCGAACAATTCCTAGCCACCGCCAAAATGGCGATTCACCTGTTGCAGCGTGGCGGGTACGCGACGGATCACGATGCTGTCGTAGCCCGAAAGCTGGCGAACATCTTGGCCGGCGGCGCGCTCAGCTCTCCACAAACCGTCAGCGAGCAATACGTCCTGGACCTGGAGCGTGACGCCTTCGTCTCCCTCTGCGGCGAAAAGAAAACACAGGCACGCATCGCACACACGCTAAAGACCGGCAAGCCGCTACGAAACTAGCCGCCAGCTAGTGGCGATCGGCAGTTGCCGTGGCTTGTGCCACGGTCTATCATTAAGAACATGATGGCTGGAGCTACAATTTCCGCCAACAACCACGCAGTGGACATTGCCCTAAGTGTGCAGGTTTGGAAAGAAGCGGCAACTCATATCGCTTACACACCCGAACTGGATATCTCCAGCTGTGGTAAAACGCCCAGCCAGGCCAAGTCGCGCTTGCGCGAAGCGGTCTCCCTTTTCATCGAGGAAGGCGCTTGCCCGGAATCCTCGACGGAATTCCCGAGAAAGCCGGATTCGAGCGCAAAAGGAAATCCTTGAAGTGCGTCCGTGGGTTATAACCGTATAAAAACGTATTGATATTGCGGTTCGTTACCCGTTATTCTGTCTGTTTGCGGAGGCGTATTGTGCAGAGGCTTTTGGCGCCGCGGGAAGCGGCCAACATTCTGGGTGTCAGTTATCCCACGCTGAAGCAATGGATTTACCGCGGAAAACTCAAGACGGCTAAGACCCCGGGCGGGCATCATCGCGTCCCGGAGAGCGAGATCGACCGCCTGATCCCGAAAAGATTGGAGCGCGGCGATATTCAGACGCGGCGCATCAATTTCCGGAAGATCAGCGGCCGTAACCAGTTGATGGGCCGAGTGCTGTCCATCAAGTACAGCGGGTTGCTGGCGCAGGTGACCTTAGCAGTTGGAGAGCAGCATATCACCGCGATCATCACCGCGGACGCCGCCAAAGAGATGCGCCTCAAGCCGGGAGAAAGAGCCGCTGCGCTGATCAAGTCGACCGAAGTGATGATCTTGCGAGTTTGAAACGATGACACAGGTGAGGACCGCGTTCGCCGGCTGATTCTAACGCTAGCTGTCGCCGGACCGGTGCTGGCGCAGAAGCAAGAAGTTCGCGTCGCCGCGGCGGCCGATTTGAAGTTTGCCATGAGCGACCTGGCGCGGCAATACGAGCAGCAGACCGGCAACACCTTGATGCTACCTACGGATCGAGCAGCAATTTTTTCTCCCTACTGCACAACGGCGCGCCAGTCGACGTGTTTTTCTCCGCGGGCATCGACTATCCGCGAAAACGGGAAGCTGCAGACTTGGCCGAAGCCGGGACGCTCGATGAGTATGCGGTCGGGCGCATCGTAATTTGAATGTCGCCGGATGCAACCGCCGATGTCTGGGGTTCGTGAAGAGCGAAGCGGGCCGCACCACTTTGGAGAAATATGGATTTTCGTTTCCGGCGATTCCAAAAGGGACGCCTTGAGGACAGTTACCTTAGGTGCGTCCATATGGAGGGGATGAGCTGAGACATGCAAGCTCTCTTACTTTCGATTCGGCTCGCCGTTTGCGTTTCGGTGATCCTATTTGCCATTGGGACGCCGCTGTCGTATTGGCTGGCGTATTCTCGCTGGCGTGGAAAATCTCTCGTGGAATCGATCGTCGCGTTGCCGCTGGTGTTGCCGCCAACGGTGCTGGGATTTTACGTGCTGGTGGCGATGGGCCCGCGCGGTCCGCTGGGGAAATTGTGGCAAGCGGCGTTCGGGCACGGATTGGCGTTTACCTTTACCGGGTTGGTCCTCGCGTCGATGCTGTATAGCCTGCCTTTCACGGTGCAGCCGCTGGTGGCGTCGTTCGAGGGCGTCGACCGCAAACTATTGGAAGCTTCCGCCGTCTTGGGTGCCGGCCGCCTGCGCACGTTCTGGCGCGTGATCCTTCCGCTGTCCGTTCCCGGCGTCGTTACTGCGCTGGTCCTGAGCTTCGCACACACGCTGGGCGAATTTGGCGTAGTGCTGATGGTTGGCGGCAACCTTCCCGGCGTGACCCGCACGGTCTCCATCGATATTTACGATCACGTGCAGTCTCTCGAATACACGCAAGCGAATCGCATGGCCCTAACGCTGCTGGTTTTTTCGTTCGCTGTGCTTTCGGTGGTCTATGGAGTCAATCGTCGAATAGGGCGGCGAGTCTGGTCACCGTGGCCGGCGAAGTAAAGCTGGCGGCGCTAGCCGCGCGCGTGCGCGTGGAGCGCCGCGGCGCCGCTTCTCCTGCTTTCCTTCTGGATGTTTCCGTTGAAGTTTCTCCCGGCATCACCATCTTGTTTGGGCCTTCGGGCGCCGGAAAATCAACGCTGCTGGATTGCATCGCGGGATTGCTGCGGCCAAACGAGGGCACGATCCGAAGCGGTGACGAGGTGTTGTTCGATTCGCAGCGTGGCATAGATCTCCCGCCGCAAAAACGCCAAACCGCCTATGTGTTTCAGTCTCCGGCCTTGTTTCCCCACATGAGCGTGGAAGAAAACGTCGTCTACGGCTTGGCGCATTTGCCAAAAGACCAGCAACTGGAGCGAGCCGCCACGATCCTGGAAGCGTTTTGCGTCGAGAAACTCCGCGAGCGCAAGCCCGGCGAAATTTCCGGCGGCGAAAGACAACGCGTAGCCTTGGCCAGATCGCTGGTGACCCTGCCGCGGGTCCTGCTGCTCGACGAACCACTGACCGGCCTAGACGCCGAGCTGAAGGCTTCGATCGTCGACGACCTGCGCGCCTGGAACGCCGCGCAGAAAATCCCCATCCTCTACGTCACCCACACCCGCGACGAAGTGGACGCCTTGGGCGAGCGCGTCATCGCCCTCGAGAATGGCCGCGTCGTCAGCGAAGGAACCCCGCACGAAGTTCTGGATACCCCAAGACGAAAGAAACTTGCGCAAGCCGCGGGATTCGAGAATTTGCTGGCCGCCACTGTCATCGATCTGCGCGAGTCCGACGGCGTCATGCGCGTCCGCTTGGCGGACAGCACCTGCGAGATCGAAGTTCCCCTCGGTTATGCCGCGCCCGGAGATCGCGTTCGCGTGGCCATCCGCGCCGGAGACATTCTCCTGGCCACGGAGCGTCCCGGCCACCTGAGCGCCCGCAACATCCTGGAAGGAAAAATCGAATCGCTCGAATCGCGAGGAACGATGAACGTCGCACAAGTAAACTGTGGAGCCCGTTTCACCGTGCACGTCACCCTCGGCGCAACGCGAGCTCTCGAGCTGGCCCCCGGCAAGCCTGTCTGGATCGTGCTGAAAACCCACTCCTGCCACTTGGTGAACGACTAGGCGCGCAAAGCGAGTACAATCGCCCGGTTCTCATAACGCTGTCAGGAGCCGCAAATGACCCCGCGCGACCAGCAGTCGTCCACCGCAGAAAAAAGATCGCTGCCCTCCAAGTTAGCTCGCTTTATTCTGAAAGCTTTCGCTGCCTTCATCGCGCTAGTCGTTCTGCTCATCGTGGCCTTCAATATCTACTTGTCCACGCGCCCCGCCGCCAAGACCGTCAAACCCGTCGCGATAATATCCATTCCCGGGCCGTTTCAAATCGGCCGTCCCTTCATCGACTATCTGACTATCAGTGGCCCACGCCTCTATGCGGGTTTTGCCAGCCGCGGCCTCGTCGCCGTCATCGACACCTCCACCAATCAGGCCGTCGCCACAGTCGACGGCCTGCCCCGAGCGCACGGCATCGCCGTCGTCCCCGATCGCAACCTCGGATTCGCCAGCGCCAGTGGCGACAACACCGTCGGTGCTTTCGATTTGGCCACCGGCCGGCTGCTGCAAAAAATTCCAGCGGGCCTCGACCCGGACGCCATCATCTACGACGACAAGTCGCATCTGGTTTACGTAGGGGATCATGACGGAAAGACTTCCACGCTGATCGACCCGGCCACCAACAAAGTCGTCGCCAGCATCGCACTTGGAGGTGAGCCGGAATATCCCCAGGCTGATCCGGTCTCCGGCCTGATCTATCAGAACCTGGAAGATAGCAACGAGATTGTGGTGGTGGATGGCCAAAAACAAGTGGTGACCAAACGCTACAAAACCGCTCCGGGCGAAGGGCCCACCGGCCTGGCGCTAGATGCCGCAAACCATCGCCTGTTTTCGGCGTGCCGCAACAAGAATCTAGTCGTGCTCAACGCGGACTCGGGAGATGTTGTCGCTGTTCTGCCTATTGGAGCGGGCGTGGACGGCGCCGATTACGATCCCGTGCTGCGCCGCGTTTACACGGCGAATGGCGCAGGCACTATGACCGTCATACAGCAAGATTCCGCGGATCGCTATCGCGTGCTGGAGAATGCGCCCACGCACTTTGGCGGGCATTCGCTCGTCGTGGATCGCTCCACGCATCGCATCTACGTGGCTTACTTTGGATCGATCGCCGTCTACGAGCCGCTGCCCCAGCTCTGAGGCATCGTGAACGGCATCGTCGTAACCACCGCCACGGCTTCGGCGACAAGGAAGTTCTTTTCACTGCCGATCAGCGAGCAGCCACTTGCTGGTGCTCCGCCAAGTAGGCTCGCGCATGCGCCAGTTGCGGCAGCTCGGCATCAGCATTCTTCCATGCTGCCTCAAACTCCGCATACTCCGCGGCGGCGGCCTTGACGTCACCAGCCCGTTCGCTGCTCACCGCGATGCCGTATAGCGGAAATCCGGATCGCGGCCGCTCCACTAGCGCCTTTTTGTAAGCCGCCTTCGCATCCGCGAATCCTTCCGCCTCTAGCAGCGCCGCCGCTTCCGTTTCGCCAACCGGCCGAATGTAGCCGGGAGGCTCGCGGTAACCCAGCTCTTTTTCTTCCCGCGCGGCCTGCGCAAACAACTTTTTCGCTTCGTCGATCTGCTTCTTTTCCACCAGCAGCCCCGCCCGCAACTCCAGCGACATGATCGACAAGTTGCTTACCAACGGCCTGGGCCGTGCATCGGGCATCAGTTGCAGCTTCGGAGTTCCTTCGTCGGCGTTTTCTTTCTGTTTCTCTTTCTCCGCTTCTGCGTCCTTCACCTGCTCGGACATCCTCCACAACTCCGCATCCAGCCGCGTCGAAGATTCTGCCGCCTTCGCCAAATCGTGCGCCTCTAGCGCCTGCATGCCGCCCGCAAAATCCGCAAGTTGCCGCGCCAAAAACGCGAGATTCGGATTCGTAGACGGCGGCTCGCTGCTCTTGAGCATTTCCAGCGCCTCCGCCCAATTCGCGGTCCGCAGCGCCACAGGCAGCCGTGGGTCCAGCCGTGAAATCGCATCTCGCGGCGACCATGGATACAACGTGGCCTCCAACTGCCCGCGCGCCACCTTCAATTTGCCGGAAAGCCCGGTCGCTTCCTTCAGCCGTCCTTCTTCCATCAAGTTCGCAATCGCATACATCAAGTTGTGTACGTAATTCCAGTCGTCATCCACCTGCACCTGCTGCGCCTGCATGTAGCGTTCATCTGCCTGCATCGAGGCCGCAAACGATTCTCCAGCCCGCGCATAGTCGCCCACGCGATAGAAGATATGCCCCGGCATGTGCACCATATGCCCAGACGTCGGCGCCAGTCTCCCCAGAATCTCCGCGCTATGCAGCGCCTGCTCCGGCTTCGGACTGGCCTCCACGGCATGAATCCAGTAATGGTTCGCCGCCGAATTCTCCGGTTCGTCTTTCATGACGCTTTGTAGAATCGCCAAGGCTTCCTTCTGCCCGGAGTTCGGCTCGCCCGCGTCGTTGTAGCCATCGGTCAGCGCCTCGGCCAGAAAAATCCGCGCCTGCAGATCCTTCGGATTGTGTTTCACCAGCTTGCGCCAGAGGTCAATTTCTTTCGACTGATCCGCCTTGTCACTGTCGTCCTTCGCCGCCTTCAAAGCTGCCACATGCGCGGCACTCGCCTCAATGTACAAGCGCTCCGCCTTGCTCACGTGACCCTTCAGACCGACCGCCTTGGCGAGCGCCAGCTCGGCGTAATGCTTGGCCGAACTACGGCGAAACGTCTCCGCCTGATACAGTCCCCAGTAACACATCGCGCACTGCGCATCCACACGGACGCCCTGCTCGAACGCCCGCACCGACTCGTAATCCCAAAAGTCATGGAACAGGTTCAGCCCCTGGTCGAACCACATCTGCGCTTCGGGGCTGGCGGTAATCTGGATGTGGGCATTCCCGATGCCGTCGAGTTTCTGCGGCACCGGCAGTTTCTCGGGAGGTACTTCGTCTTGCGTAGCGCCCATCGTATGGCAACTCATGCCACTCTGCGCCGCCAACGGTTGCGTCTGGCCGATCACCAAACAGGCGGCCATCATTCCTAAGCCAGCCATCTTCCCGGAAGATCGGGCAGCCTGAGATAGTAACCGTGTCAAAGTTTCCTCCGATGCCAAAACAAACCGAGTCAGGTCCGAGTCACCCTCGGCCCTCAGCAACATATCATCAGCGAGACGGGTCTAAGGTTTTGGCTTGGGTGTTGATGCCCCAGCCGCGGCGCCTGCCGGTGAGAACTTGATCTCGTCAGCCGTCAAAGTGTCGCCCTCGGGTGTGGCGTGGATCACCACACGCTGGCCAACCGCGAGATCGGACAGTTTGGAAGCCTTGCCGTCCCGGGAAACGTACATTGTCGCTCCGGCCACCTTCACTTCCACGGACTTGCCGTCAGCGGTCTTCACCACCACGGAATCGGCGTTGATCTTTTCGAGCGTACCCATCACGTGCTTCTTATCGCCATGGGCCATGGCGGTGCTAACAAACAGCGCAGCGAACGCGAGCAGCCAAACGAATCGAAGTTTCATGAGTTTCTCCTGATTGACAAATACCTAAAACAAAAAGCGCTTACTGTGGGGAAGCGCCCGGTTTCCGGGTCCCAAATGCCGGCACGAATTTCACCTGCTGCGCCGTGTCCACGCCATTCTTCGAGACCACTCTAATCACGATTTGATCCCCGGGCTCCAGATCCTTTAGCTTCGCCGGTTTCTCCGTGCTGCTATCGATGTAGGTAGTCGCCGAGTCGACCACCACTACGGCCAGCCCGCCGCCGTCCTGCTCCACTTCAATTAGATTCTTCACGATTCGGTACACCGAACCCATGACCAGTTTCTTGTCGGTTGCCCGGGCCTCTCCATGAGCCGTCAACAGCAGACCGAGTAGTAGCAACGTCCGGCGCTTCATGCTGGATCTCCCAGACCTTCGGACTGCCGGCACCTAGTGAGGATGCGACGCCTCGGGCTTTTGTTGCACCGGCGTCCCGCGCAGAAAATCCTCTTCCTCTTTTTCTTCGTCCAGGTCTCCCGGACCTTTCGGATTATACCGCTCCATCTCCATGCGCTCATCCGCACTGAGTTGTGCCATATGACGAACGAACAGGACCAGCTTCCAGCTGTCTTCCTCCGTGCCATGGTGGCCGCCGAAGGCCGGCATGCCCGTAAAGCGCACGCCATTTTCGATGATCCAGAAGAGTTCGCCGTCGGAAAGCCCCTGCGTCTCCGGCAAGCGCAAGTCTGGCGGCTTGGGGTACAAGCCCTGGCCGATTGCGCTGTTGCCGCTGCCATCGTTGCCGTGGCAGGTGGCGCAGTGGTCGGCGAAGTGCAAGCGCGCGTCGCGGAGGTTCTCGCTGGAGGCGGAAAGCGGATTGTGCCCCGCTCGCGCGTTGGATGGAATTGCCAAGTGACGCACATTTCGCGCGATCAGGGCTTCGAACTGCGTGGGTTTTGCCCGGGAACTCAGTCCGTCGTGTAGGATCGCCGCCGCTGCCGCGATTCCCAGCCCGGCGGCCACCACGAGTATCAGAAGGATGAGATTGCCGCGGCTCATGTCTCGTCTGTATGGTAGCCGACCAGCAGAAGCCAGAGCAATCACGGCAATCGGCCAGCGGTCGGCCGGATTTTCGTAGTCCGCCTATGAACGGTTGTTGCCGTTTTAGCGTCTCAACGATCGAGAAGTCCAGGGATATCAGGCTTCCGGGTTGACACACGCTGACCTTGTGAGTAATCGTCCCCTCTGTTTCACTATGCCTGTGCTCAAACGACTGCAGAATCGCCTCCAGCGACTTAACAAGTGGCGGCACACGCTGGGTTTGCCTACCACCCTCCAGTGGCTTCTGCTCCGCCTCGGCTACAAGCTCGGTGTATATCGCCTGGAAGACTGGCAGGTGCGTCCTCACCAGCTCCCGCACACCCTGAAAGCTCGCCTCCGCGGGAGCAGCGACATGAGCGTCCTCGGCCAAATCTTTGTTGACGAAGAGTATGCGTGCTTGCGAGACCTGAAGAGTGTCTCCCTGGTGCTCGATCTGGGCGCAAATGTCGGGTTCTCCTCGGTCTACTTTTTAAGTTCCTTCCCAGGGTCGCGTCTAGTCGCTGTCGAGCCCGATGAGCGCAACGTCACCGTTTGCCAGGCCAACCTAATGGCCTACGGAAACAGGGCGCTCTTGTTGCACGGTGCAGCCTGGTCCGAACGCACCCGGCTTCGCCTTTCCAGGGACACCTTCGGCGACGGGCGCGAGTGGTCCACGCAAGTGCGCTCCCCGGCGGACGGCAGCGCCGGTGAAATCGAAGCTTGGGATGTCGGAACCTTAATCGAGATGGCCGGCGCCCAGCAGGTGGACTTGCTCAAGGTCGATATCGAACGTGCGGAGCTGGCCGTGTTTGGCGACACCGCCAAGAGTTGGCTGCCTCGCATCCGGAACATCTGTATCGAACTCCACGGGCCGGATTGCCAAGAGGTCTTCTTTCAAGCCTTGAAAGACTTCGACTACGAACTCTCGCACTCAGGCGAGCTGACGGTATGCAGGGATTTGCGCCTTAAGAGGGCGGTTTCTCCCGCGGGCTAGTTCGTCGCCGTGTTCCTATACTCGACGATGGGGAGATTACGCCCAGCCCGGGCACGGTTCGGTAACCGGCCAAGTTTCTGCGAAGGGGCGGCCTCTCTGATACGATACGCTTTCCTGGCCAAGGGGTAGTCGAGGAGCAGGCAGCGATTCGCTGATGACCACTCAAGGAAAAGCCGAGAAGCCACTCGCATCGCCTCAAGGTGGTGTCGCCATGCTAGGTGGTCCCGCGATGCACGCGAATGCGGCGCTCGAAGCATGTCCCACCGATGTGCGGGGGCACCTCGAAGCGGTTCGCGATGGCGCGGAGCTCACCTTTGAGCAGGGACTCCGGCTGGCAACCGCCGATGGTCCGGCGCTGCATGCCTTGATCGCCGTTGCCGATGCTTTGCGGCGCGAAACCCTGGGTGAGACCCTCACCTACGTCGTAAACCGCAACATCAATTTCACCAACGTCTGCTTCGTCGGCTGCAGCTTCTGCGGCTTCGGCAAAGGGCCCAGCGCCCCGGACGCCTATTCCCTCTCTCCCGCCGATGTGGTTCGCAAAGCCCTCGACGCCTGGGAAAAGGGCGCCACCGAAGTGTGCATCCAGGGCGGGCTGCCTCGGGACCTCGATGGCTTTTTCTACCGCGACATTCTGCGCGCCATCAAGCACGCTCTTCCCGGAATGCACGTCCACGCCTTCTCGCCGATGGAGATCTCCTACGGCATCGACAAAACCGGAATGCCCCTGCGCGATTATTTGCGCATGATGCAGGACGAGGGACTCGGAAGCATTCCCGGCACCGCGGCGGAGATCTTGGACGATCGCGTGCGCCAGGAATTGAGTCCCAACAAGCTGCCGGTCGCCCGCTGGATCGAGATCATCACCACGGCGCACGAGTTGGGCATTCCCACAACCTCCACGATGATGTACGGCCATGTGGAAGAACCCGCGGATTGGGTGCGCCACATTCTGCTGTTGCGATCGATCCAGAAGCGCACCGGCGGGTTCACGGAGTTCGTGCCGCTGGGCTTCATCCACGAAAAAACGCGGTTATACAAGCACGGCGGCGCGCGCGCGGGCGCCGGGCGCGAGGAACATTTGCGGGTGCACGCCCTATCGCGAGTGTTGTTGCACGGAGCCATCAAGAACGTCCAGGTCTCGTGGGTCAAGCTGGGATTCGACGTTTCGCTGGCCTGTTTGAATGCGGGCGCCAACGATTTTGGCGGGACGCTGATGGAAGAGAGTATCTCCAAGGCCGCGGGCGCGAACTTCGGGGAATACGTGTCGCCCGAACAGTTTCGAAGAATGATTCGCTCCATTGGACGGGTGGCGGCGGAGCGCTCGACCACCTACAAGATTCGGCGTGCCTTTGAAGGGGCGGAAGATTCTGCGACTGACTCTGCGGAAGCACCAGGGCCCGAGGGGCTGCGAGTCGTACAGCCAGAGAAGCATGTTTCCTACGCGGAAGGCGCGTACTGACTTATTCTTATGCGCGCTTTGTTGCTTCCCATAAAAGATCTGCGAAACGCAAAACAACGGTTGGCGGGTGCGCTTACGCCAGAGGAGCGGTTTGCTTTGGTGCAAGCAATGCTTGCGGATACTATTCGTGCGGTGCGCGGCGTGCGCCACGCCGAAAAGATTTTCGTGGTTACCAACTATCCACCAGCAATCCAAGCGGCGCGAGAAAACGGCTGGGAAGTCCTTCACGAGGATTTACAGATTTCGGAAAGCGTCTCGGTCGATACAGCATCGCGGCAATGCCAGGAACGCGGTGTCACTGCGCTATTGCGCTTGCCGCTGGATGTGCCACTAGTACGGGCTGCCGACGTCGATGAGTTGCTCGCGCTAGAATGCGCGGCGCCCGGAGTGGTGATCGTGCCGTCGCGCGATGGAACCGGAACCAACGCCATCCTGCGCTCGCTGCCCACATTGTTTCCCTCGCATTTCGGTACCGGGAGTTTCGCCAAGCATTGCGGTGAGGCGCAACACGCGGGAGCGCAAATCTTCGTGCGCCGAAACGCCCGCCTGGAAATGGACGTCGACGACGAAGCGGATTTGCGAGCGTTGCTGGAACATGATCTGAGCGGCACGGAAACGGGGACTTGGCTCCAGGAAAGCGGCTTAGCCGAACGCTTGCGGCTGGTGCCGGCCAAGGGGACCCGGGTTGCGGCGGGAGATTGAGCGAGATTTCGCGCGGGTGATTTTCAGGGACGCGAGCACACCGAATATTCGATGAAGCAAAAAATCTATTCCGATATTGCCGCGATTCTCGCGGACGTTCCCGATGGCGCGCGAATTATGTTCGGCGGATTCGGCGGCGCCGGCTTTCCCAACAATCTGATTCAGGCACTGGAGCGCAAGGGCACCAAGGACATCATCGCCATCAGCAATAATTGCGGAACCCGCGAAGGCGAACTAGGCCTGTTGTTCAAGCACGACCGTATCCGCCACGTAATCGCATCGTTTCCCGGTCCGCACGCCAACTATTTTCAAGAGCGCTTTGCGGCCAAGCAGGTAACCCTAGAACTGGTGCCGCAAGGAATTCTGTGCGAACGCATGCGAGCCGCCGCTGCGGGTCTGCTCGGCTTTTACACCACGGTAGGTGTCGGCACGGAAGTCGCCGCTGGAAAAGAAGAACGCACCATCAAAGGCAAGCGTTGCATCCTGGAAATGCCCATTCACGCGGACTACGCCTTCATAAAGGCACAGAAGGCCGATGAGTTGGGGAACTTGACTTATCGGCTGGCGGCGCAGAATTTCAATCCGATCATGGCCATGGCGGCGAAGACCACCATCGCCGAGGTAGAGGAGATCGTGCCGGTAGGTTCGATCGGCCCCGAGGATGTGATGACCCCGGCGATTTTCGTGCACCGCATCGTGCAGGCCAAAGGAATCCGCTATGCCGGTTAAGTGGCGGCTCACTCGCGAACAGATCGCCCAGCGCGCCGCCCTAGAGCTGCCGGACGGTGTCTACGTTAATCTTGGTTGGGGCATTCCTAATCTGATTGCCGACTATTTGCCGAAAGGAATCACCGTCTACTTTCACAGCGAGAACGGCATCTTGGGAATGGGCCGCCGTGCGAAACCCGGCGAAGAAGACTACGACCTGGTGGACGCGATGAAAGTGCCGGTGACACTGATTCCCGGTGCATCGTTTTTTCACCAAGCCGACGCTCACCTGATGTCCCGCGGCGGCCATCTAGATGTGGCAGTCCTGGGCGGCTTTCAGGTTTCGGCGAACGGCGACCTGGCCAACTGGAAAATTCCCGGCGCGAAGGGATCGGGCGGAATCGGCGGCGCTATGGACATCGCCGCGGGCGCAAAGACCCTGATCGTTTGCATGGAACACACCACCAAGGAAGGCGCGCCGAAGATCGTGGCCGAGTGCACCTATCCGCTGACGGGCTTGGCCTGCGTGAACACCATCGTGACCGACCTGGCGGTGATCGACGTAAAGGGCGGCGCGCTGGCCCTCCGCGAAGTAGCGCCAGGATGGACCGCCGAAGAAGTGCAGGAATTGACCGGCGCAAAACTGGTCACCGAAGGCCGTGTGGCGGAAATGCGCTTCGCGTAACTGGCTTGCCCCAGGGTTATGTAGGCGCTGGGCTTTAGCCCGGCGTTCCTTGGTTTGCAGCCACTAGTTTTCTAAGCCGACTGTGGCAAAGAAATTAAGCGCGCGATCGCCGAGCCATCGCCGGCCAAAACTATGGAAGAACGGGCGTTTGTATCGCGGTCAGAGCGCCGATCCGCACCGTTTTCGTCGGCGCGCATCATCGCGACCGGCCTCAGCAGTCTGCTGTCTTGCGGCTTGGCGGTGGCGCTGCTCTTTTGTGGGCCAACTTTCGTCGCTGCGGAAGAAGGTCTAGTCTATCGCGTGAGCTATGACTTGGCGGCGCCCGCGATCGTTCACATTTCGGTGAATTTTCCGACTCCCAGCGATGCCCCGCTGACACTGATCGTGCCGCGAGCGGTCCCCGGGGGATACGCGCAGCGCCCCTACGATCCGTTCGTTGCCAACGTTAAGGCCTACTCTGCGGCGGATGCCCCCGTGGAGGTCCGGCGCGAACCGCTGGGGCCGCGATGGAAGATTGGCAAGAGCGGCGAGCGCGTCACTCACGTTGAGTATGACGTCGATGTCGCGCGCATGGAGCGAGAAATATTCGCGGCCTCCGATAGTTCCAAGATTCGTGACGGATACGTGGGCCTGTTGGGATATTCGATTTTCGCTTTTTTCGACGGCTGGGAAAATCAGCCGCTGCGCCTGGAAGTTACGGCGCCCGCAAGCTGGCCGGTCTTTTCCACGCTAGCGCCGAAGGTTCCGGCGGAGAAAACCACGGTAATGGCGGGGGCGGAGAACTACTACGCGCTGGCAGATTCGCAAATCGTCATGGGGCCGAAGTTGCAGCTTCGCCAGATCGATGGCGGCACCCCACTCTTTTTGTCCGTATACGCAGAGTGCGACGAGGACCTGCCGCTCGAAGGCGCGCTGGCCCGCGAAGCCCTGGACAAAGTGACCGCGTATTTCGGAAAGACGCCATTTTCCAGCTACACGGTCCAGTTGGAGCTTTTGCGCCCGATTTCCCCCCGCCACGAATATGGCTTCAGCATGGAGCATTTGGACAGTGGGACGTTTTATTTCAGCACCGAGCAGGCCATCACCGCTAAATCCGATGAACGGGAACGCGAGATTCACCGCTTCAACTATGCACACCACATCGCCCACTCGTGGATTCCCAAGCGCGCCTACGGCGCGGGCTACCTTCCCTTTACTTGGGAAATGACGCCGATCATCGACACCATCTGGTTCAACGAGGGCTTCGCCCGCTACGTGGCCATCGAGGCGCTCGCCGAAGCCCAGCCGGCTCCCGACGCGGAACGCTACAGGGCGCAGAAGCTCCAGTCCCTTCGGGGGATTCTCGATGCCGCGCCCTCAGTGATTCAGCGTATGTCGCTCGCCGACTTATCGCGCGAAGGATCATTTTTGTACGGCGAAGATTTTCGCATCGGGCAAAATCTGTTCTCCCGCGGAGCGCTGATGGCCGCGGAGATGGACGACCGCATCCGTGCACAAACCAACGGTCAGAAATCCCTCCGCGACGCTCTGCGCCACCTGATGGACTGGAGCGATCGCAACCGCCGCGCCTTTCGCACCGAAGAGCTGCCCATGATTCTCCGCGAAGCCACCGGCGTCGACACCGCGGGTATCCTCGACCGCTGGATGCAGCCCCCGGTGCACTGAAGCGACTCTAAGTGGTAGAGTTTTGAAGCAAGGCTCGGCAGGGAATCAATCTTGAGGAGGTCCCCATGGCAACGCCAGTACCTGATAAATATTCCGATCTGCTCGGCAAGAAAGCTTTCGCCAATCTCTGCACGCTGATGAGCGACGGCAGCCCGCAGGTCACGCCGGTGTGGTTTGACTACGACGGCAAGCACGTGCGCGTTAATTCCGCGCTGGGCCGTGTGAAGGACAAGAACATCCGCCGCGATCCCCGCGTGTCGCTCTCGATTCAGGACCCGGAAAATCCGTACCGCTACCTGGAGGTTCGCGGCAAAGTTGTGGACATCACCCAGAACGGCGCTGACGACCACATCAACAGCCTCTCGCAAAAATATCTCGGCAATCCCGTGTATCCGTACCGGCAGCCCGGCGAAGTGCGCGTGCTGTACAAGATCGAACCGGTAAAATTCAGCTCGATGGGCTAGAGGAACTTCCCGGCAGCAAGAAAGAGCGGCGCGTTGGCGGTAGCATACCCGGTCCATCCGATCGGCGTGGTGCGATCTCCGGTCAAAGAGCCCAAGGACGATTGCTGCGCGCGCGTGCTATCGGTCAAGCCGTACATGGCAGAGTTTGCGCCACGGGGAGAAGTGCGACAGCCGCCCTGGTCCAAAGAATTGATGGCGTCGTATTTCCTGCCGAGGCCTGAAAAAGCCGCGGCTACTGAACCTGAGTGTTCCAAATGGAACAGTTTTACGCCTAATCTTGTCGCACGCTGTCTCAATGAGGATGAGCGATCTAACCGCAAAACAGTTCTCCGCCGTGCCCTGTCCTACGTGCGGTGTCCCTGCGGGGAAGCGCTGTTTGCTGTATTCCGGCGCCCCGCGCTCGGAACCCCACGTAGACCGAAAGCTTTCCGCGGCTGAGGCGGTTGAAACAAAAAGAATTCCCCTCGGTCCTGGACGTCGATAGATCCAGGTTTGCTTGCCGGACGCTGCAAAAATAGCGGGCAAAGGAAAGCTATTGTCCGTCTAGCGCGCCTTACGTCACAGTTGGCCCTTTACATTCCACGCCGAGTAACGCCGGTGCTATCATACGCGCAAAATCTGAGCGTGGAGTTACCCCATGCCCGACGACCTCGATAACCCATATGCGCACTCCCTCGAGCGCAAACTAGCCACCATCGTTTCGGCCGACGTCGCCGAATTCAGCCGTCTCATGGGCGAGGACGAAGAGCAGACGCTCAGGACATTTCGCGGCCACAAGCAAGTCTTCGAGTCCCTGGTAGCCATGCACCGCGGACGCATTTTCAATACCGCCGGCGACGCCATCCTCGCCGAGTTCGGCAGCGCAGTGGAAGCGGTCCGCTGCGCCACGGACATCCAAGCGGCCCTACGCACCCGCAACGATCAGTTACAGCCCTCCCGCCAGGTGCGATTCCGCATCGGCATCAACCTCGGCGACGTCATGGTCCAGGGCCAGGACCTCCTGGGCGACGGCGTCAACGTCGCCGCACGCCTGCAAACCGCCGCGGAGCCGGGAGGAATCTGCATCTCCGGCAGCGTTCACGACCAGATCCGCAACAAGCTGTCGCTCTCGTTCCACTCCTTGGGCGAAAGAAGTTTCAAGAACATCCAGCAGCCGGTCCGCACGTTTTCCATCACCGAAGCCGAGGGCCACGGCGCTCTTCCCTCTCCCAAGCCCGGCGGCGCCGGGAGCGGTTGGGCAAAATGGGTCGCCGCTGGCCTGCTGTTAGTAGTGGGAGGAGGCGGCTATTGGGCTTACACCGTCAAACAACGAAGCGAAGCCCAGCATGCGCCCTCGATCGCCGCCACCGTCCAGCCTGAAGCGACACCGCGCGAGACTCCGAAACCCAGCGTCGAAAAACCCGCCACGGAGGGGCCCAAACAAGCGCCGACCCCAGTTCACCCGGTCGCCGCCAAGGTTAGCTCCGCCGCAAGGACCCCGGAGCCTCCCCCGGCCAGCGTCGCACCGGTGGCCAAGACCACTGAGGCGCCCCACCCCGCTCCTCCGAACGAGTCCGCCAAAAGCGGTGCATCTGCCGCGGCGGCCCCTACCGTAAGTGCCGGCCGCGACGGGGCGTACTCCGGTCCAATTTGCTACGGCAAGACGCTCACCGAGCCGGTGCGTTGCTTCCGCGCCCAGGGCACCATCAGCGGCGGCAAAATCACCGGCCAGTGGCCGGTGGGCAAGGATACTGGCGTCACCATGTTCCTCGCTGGCAATGTGTCCGCCTCCGGCGACGTCAAAATTGAGATGCACAGCGAAAAAGCCGATGGGTCGCGCTTAGTCACCATCAATCTCACAGGAACTTTTCACGAGCTGCTGCTCGACGCCACCGGTACCTTTCTCAGAGGGCGCTCCGCCACCCTCAATTGGCATAAGACTTCCCCTACGGCTCCTTGAACGCCGCCCGCCTCGATCATTCTGTCCTTGAAGGAAACGAACGGACCCGCGCTCGCGGAAAATGGCGGCTAGCGCCGGATATCGAGCATGCGATCCAAGTTGAACGCCGCGCTGATCAAGGCCAGGTGCGTAAAAGCCTGCGGAAAATTCCCGAGCGCCTCGCCCTGCGCGCTGGTCTGCTCCGCGTAAAGTCCCAGGTGATTCGCGTAGCCCAGCATGCGCTCAAACAGCAGCCGAGCCTCATCCAGCCACTCCCGATTAGCCTGCCCCGCGCGAGTCAGCGCCTCCACCAGCCAAAACGAACACATATTGAATGTGCCCTCTTCCCCCGGCAGACCGTCGATGCGCGGCTGCGGCGGGTAACGATAGACCAGTCCATCACTGACCAGCCCGCCCTTCCGTGGATCTTCGAGAATAGCCTTCACCGTGAGCATCATGCGCGGGTCGGTCGGCGCCATAAAGAAAACCAGCGGCATGATCAGCAGCGAAGCATCCAGGTCATCGCTCCCATAATATTGCGTGAAGGCCTGCCGCTTTTCGTTCCAGCCCTTGGTCATAACTTCGTCATAGATGCGGTCGCGCTCGCGGATCCATCTCTCGCGGTTTCCCGGAAAGGATCGTTTGTCTGCGAGCCGGATGCCCCGATCCAGCGCCACCCAGATCATCAGCTTGGAATAAACAAATTGCTCCTCGCGATTGCGCATCTCCCAGATGCCCGCGTCGGGCCGTTGCCAGTTGTCGCACAGCCAATCCAGCCGTTGCCGGATCCGCACCCAGAATTCATAGGAAATCGGGCTGACATACTTGTTGTAGAGGTACAGCGAATCCATCAACTCGCCGTAAATGTCGCTCTGATATTGCGTCGAAGCCTCGTTGCCGATGCGCACCGGTCCCGACTGCCGATAGCCCTCCCAGTGATCCAGTATCTCCTCGGGCAGCTCCTTCCCGCCGTGAATGGTGAACATGGTGGGTAGTTGCTCGCCCGTAAACGCGCCCTTGGCCACAAAATTTTGCAGCCACCTTATGAATCCCGCTGCCTCGGTAGTAAAACCCAGCCGCAAGAACGCATACACCGTAAAGGCCGCATCGCGCGCCCAGGTGAAGCGGTAGTCCCAATTGCGGCTCCCGCCGATAACTTCAGGCAAGCTCGCGGTGGGAGCAGCGACGATCGCTCCGGTGGGCTCGAAGGTCAGCAGCTTCAGCGTCAGCGCCGAGCGCTCCACGCGTTCGCGCCAGCGCCCGCGATAGGTGCAGTGCGAAAGCCACCCCTGCCAGAACTTGACGGTGCATTGAAACAGCTCCTCGGCTTCTTCTTCGCTCGGAGGATCCGGGGTCTGGCCATCCCTGCCGTCGTTCCGGAAAAGAAAGGTTTGCGTCTGGCCTTCTTCCAGGACGAATTGCGCGCTCACGCCGCCATCGGCGTCCCGTTGCAACGGCAAACTGGACCACAAGCTGAAACTGGTGCCGTCCGAGTGGAACAGCGCGCCCTGCGCATTGATCTGCACCTCGTGCTTTTTTCGTCCGTAGTCGAAAGCCGGACGGCACACCATCGAGACTTGAATTGTGCCCCGAACGCAGCGCAGCCGCCGATACAGATGCCCGTACGGCCGCGCCTCCAGCGGCAAGCCCGCGGGCATGAAATCCTCCAGCTCGGCGATGCCGTCCTCATGCGAGAAGCGCGTAACCAGGATGTTGGTCGAGGGCCAATAGAATTGCTTATGCCGCACGCGATCGGCGACCGGCGCGATCTGAAACCTCCCGCCCTTCTTGTCGTCCAAAATTGCCCCGAAGATGCTCGGCGAGTCGAAGTGCGGAGAGCAATACCAATCGATAGAGCCATTCATGCCCACCAGCGCCGTGGTGCGCATATTGCCGATAATTCCGTAGTCTTCGATGGGCTGATAAGGCATGGGCTTCTCAATCGCCGCTGGGTGTGCGGCTGCGAAATTTGGACGTCTTGCTGCACCGGGGCCGGTCAGACTGGGAACGGTAGTATAGCCGGATCTGGCCAGGAGGCCAGACCATTGCGCCGGCCGTCAGGCCAAAGCCTTGAGCGCGCTCTGCACTAGCGCGGCGACCATCGCTTTGCGGCGGAGGCCGAGCGCGCGCAATTCGCCTTGCGCGATGGCGTCGCAGGTCCGCTCGGCGGTGAACAGGTGCACGGCGTCGTCCTCGCGGGGATGCGCCTTGGCTCCGATGCGCACGCGAAGCTCGGCCATGGTGTCGAGCTGACGCCGGCGCTGCGCACGATAAAAACGCCGCACCTCGGCATCGCTGAAAACCAGTTCCAGCAAGGAGGCTCGGAGCCCGCGCCACCGTGTGTGGAAGCGGATGGAGAGCGCGACCAGCCGGCGGGCGACGGCCTCCCGCCTTCCGCCGGCAGCGAGCTCGGCGGCAACGGCCTTCCATTCCGACGCCACCCAGATTTCATACGCCGCGAGAAATATTTCGCGCTTGTCCTTGAAGTGTTTGTAAAAAACTCCCGTGGAATAGCCGGCCTCGCGGGCGATCCGGTTGGAGTCGGTGCCGTGATAGCCGACGCGATTGAAAAGACTGGCCGCCGCGGCTACCAGACGCTCGCGGGTCTGCTCGGGAGAGCCACGGCGTGGCCGGGTGCTCCGCAATTTCTTCTGTAAGCGATCGTTCATGCCCACCCCGCTTGACACCTTCGTGGCGCGATGATACATCCATCACTTATAGTGATACAATATTCACTAACGTCCAGAGAAACGCGAGGCCGGAGGCGGCTCTGCGGCGCTGAAAGACGGAAGCCATAGGAGGCTCAAGTTATGCGCTACGTGGCGCTTCTCGGCAGGATTCTTTTCGCACTGATCTTCATCACCGCCGCTCCCCGCCACTTCACCCACGAAGGCATCCAGCACGCTGCGGACCTGGGCGTGCCGCTCGCGGTTCTAATGGTGCCAATTTCGGGAGTGATGGCCCTGGCCGGAGGACTCAGTGTCGCGCTGGGCTACCGGGCACGCTGGGGCGCATGGTTGCTGGTCGGCTTTCTCGTGCCGGTCACGTTAATGATGCATGCCTTCTGGACCTTGCACGATCCCGCCTCGATCCACATACAACAAGCCATGTTCGCAAAAAATCTCTCTATGCTAGGTGCAGCGCTCGTCATCGCCAGTTTGGGAGCAGGCCCGCTCAGTATCGCCGACCGCTGAATGCGAGCGCACTCGTCGGCGCGGGCTAGGCGAAAGCCGTCCGCCACCTGTAGCGGCCGCCGACCGTGGCGGGCGCCTTCTGACCACACGACTACCCTCGCCCCGCTATCCACGGTGGGAAAAAGCGCAACTCCGCCTCTTCCTGAATGAATGCCTCGGGGAAAAGATGATGCAGGTCAAGGAACCTATTCCGTAATGATGCGATCGGCCCATTCCACGAGCCCCACAAAAATCGTAGGACTTCCGAACTTCGCGCCCCACTGATTCAGGTCATTCTCCGCGACGCCACGCGCCCGGCTGCAGGCCCCTCAAGCAAAAAGGGTGATGTGCCGGGCGGCGACCTTTTCCAGGGTCTCGCCCAGCGGAGGCCAACCGACGGGAACGACGGCGCTGGCCGTGGCCTTACGCATCAAAGACGTGGCTTCCCCGAGCAGGAATATCTGCACCTGGTGGCCGGCTTCCGCGAGCGCCAGCCCATGCAAAAAAGGAAACGCAGCCTTGGTGGGATCGTCGGAGCCCCACGCGCTCTTCATCAGAATCTTGAGCGTTTTTTTAGGTTCCTCGGCCTTGACACCCAAGGAAAGCAGCGGAAGGCCCAGCAGTTTAGCGAGAAATTGTCGGCGTGCCATGTTTTCTCCGGAAGCGGGAATCACCCGCGGATGATGGCGCCCAATGTATTCGCTGCGGCCTGCGGTGTCCAATTAAAAAAATGTCCGTCTTCGTTCACGCAACGCCGTTGCAGCACTCGGGGCGAGCTGATTTCGCCGAGACCAACGCCGCTGGGTGTTGACATTGCCATGCAAAGCGATAAGAATTCGCCCGTTCCGTACATCACGCAGAGATACAGATACACGCAGTGCAAAGACCAGCCTAGCTGGGACAGGTGTGGGGATAAGAAATCTGCGGGCGGGAGGCCAGTTGTGAATAGACGCGGCTTGGTGCTCATGGCGGTCGTTCTTGGCGTTTTCTTGGTGGCCCTGCTGTTCAGCCGGCCATTGCTGGTGCGCGGACAGGGTGCGGCGCCGGCGCAAAGTCAGGAGCAGGCGCAAGCCCCGGCTCAAGCTCAGGAGCCACAAGACGACAGCGACGAGCAGGTCAGCGGTCCGTACCTGCCCATGAAGAACTGGCCGAAGCCCTTGGCCACGCTGTTTCCCGGTGAGCACGGCTGGACCTGGGGAGCAACGCAGGCCATCTACGCGCAAAACCCCAACCGCATCTTTATCTCCATGCGCGGGGAATTGCCTTCCATACGGGCATCCGAACAACTCGGCCTGGTCGGCAGAGCCCTCGGGGACGCCAACTCCCTGGCGGACGAAATCAACGTCGAATGGCCCAATGCTGGCGAGGACGGCCGCTCGATTTTTCTCACCCTGCCGACGCCGGGGTTGCCCGCGCGTAACGCCTCCGTGGGGCCGACCGCCAGTCCCGGCGAGCCGCACGTCAAGTTTGTGGCCCGCGAAAACATCGACTACCGCTGGAAGCATTTGGTCTTCGCGGTCGATGGGCAGGGCAATCTGGTCGACGATTGGTCGCAGTGGGACAAGCTCTTCAAGCGCGTGCACAAAATCCTGATCAGCCCCTACGACCCCGAAAAGCGCGTGTGGATCGACGACGACGGCCGCTGCGCCATTTTCGTTTTCAGCAACGACGGCAAGCGCCTGCTGCAAACCATCGGCGTTCCAAACGATTGCGGCGCCGACGAAAAACGCTTTAACCGCCAGACCGACATCGCCTGGCTGCCCGACGGCACCTTCTTCGTCTCCGACGGCTACGAAAACACTCGCGTGGTGAAGTTCGACAAGCGCGGCAAATATCTGATGGCTTGGGGAAAGCCAAGTTGGGATTGGAAGACGCGCAAGGATGTGCCGGACGTGCCGCAGCCTGCGCCGCCGAACTATTTTCATACTGTGCACGGGATTCAGGCCGATCCGGTCACCCGTCGCGTTTTTGTCTCGGACCGCGAGAATCACCGCATCCAGGTATTCGATGAAAACGGAAAATTCCTGACCATGTGGAATCTAGGCCCCTACGCGGCGGCGTATCACCTGCTGCTGACCGCGGACCGCCATCTATGGATTTCCGACGGCCACGGCACGTACAAGATTCTGGAGTACGACCTCGATGGCCACCTGCTGAGTTCCTGGGGCACCTTCGGGCCGCAACCCGGAGAACTCTGGGGCGTCCACGAAATCAGCACCGACCAAGAAGGCAACCTGTTCGTAGCCGAAGTCTTCAACGGCCGCGCCCAAAAGTTCGTTCCGAGAAAGGGAGCGGACCCGAAGAAGCTCATGGGCCAGCAAATGCGCGTAGCCTGGAAGGACTGACGCCGCCACTTTCGCCCGCCGTTCCCATAATCGGGGCTGTGGATTGTTCACTGTGCCAGCCCCCAGTTTCGTGGGAGCCTCGAAGGATCCCTCCCGGCCGATCGCATGCAACCCGTCTGTCAGGGAAAGCCGAGGATTTAGACTCCTGTACGCATTTCGCTGGAGGTGCCTCCGGCCGCCGGGAGGTAGCACTTGAGGGTGTAGTCCTTAACCATGCGATCGGCGTTGAAGCGCCAGCCAAGCGTGCGGATGGTGCGCTTCATGCGCTTGATCCAGCCGCGGGGCAGGCCGTCGCGGTCGCGCTGGTAATACAAGGGGATCACTTCCTCGCGAAGCACGCGGTACAAGTCCTCCCCGTCGCGAGTGTCATGCACGTTCATGTTGGAGTGCGTCCTGCCAGTGCCGATGGCGAAGCCGTTGAGCCCGTCGTAGGCCTCCGCCCACCAGCCGTCCAGCACGGATAGGTTTAGGCCGCCGTTTAAGACCACTTTCTGGCCGCTGGTTCCGGAAGCCTCCAGCGGGCGCCGCGGATTGTTCAGCCAGACGTCCACGCCCTGCACGAAGTGGCGCCCGACGTTGATGTCGTAGTCTTCGACAAAGACGAACTTGTCAGCGAACTGCGGGTCGCGCATCAATTGGGCAATCTCTTGGAGCACGCGCTTGCCCGGTTCATCGAGCGGGTGCGCCTTTCCCGAAAAAACGAACTGCACCGGGCGCTTGGGATCATTCACCATGGAGGCAATTTTCTCGATGTCGGCGAGGATCAGATTGGCGCGCTTGTAGGTGGCGAAGCGGCGGGCGAATCCAATGGTCAGCGCGTCCGGGCTAAATACCCGGGCGAGTCTCAGGCAAACTTCAGGTTCTTCTCCGCGGAGCTCGGCTTGCTCGACGGCGCGTCGGCGCACAAATTCCAGCAGGCGCGATTTCAGGTTGAGGTGTGTTTCCCAGAGTTCGCCATCGTCGACATTCTCGATCCCTTCCCAGATTTTGGCTTCGGCGCTGTGCTCGTGCCATCCCGTGCCGAGATGCCGGTCGTACAGACGAAACATTTGCGGCGCCAGCCACGACGGTACGTGCACTCCATTGGTGATGTGGCCAATCGGGACGGCATCTTCCGTCTTGCCGGGGCTTAGTCCTTTCCACATGGCGCGCGAGACTTCACCGTGGAGAGCGGACACCGCATTTGCGCGGCGAGCCACTTTCAGGCCCAGCACGGTCATGCAGAAGTCTTCGTTCTTGTTGGCAGGATTTTCCCGGCCGATCTCCATCAGCTTCTCGCGGGAGAGACTTAGCCGTTCGCGGAGCGGGCCGAGATGCTCCTCGATCAGGTCGGCGTTAAAGCGGTCGTGGCCGGCGGGTACCGGCGTGTGCGTAGTGAAGACCACTTCGCGGGAGACGCGCGGCAAGGCTCCCTCGAAAGTTAGCCCCTCTTCCTGCATGCGATTGAGGATGGCTTCGAGCACCGCAAAGCCGCTGTGCCCCTCGTTCAGGTGCAGCACGCCCGGCGTGATACCCATGGCTTTCAGCGCGCGGAAGCCTCCTACGCCCAGCAACAGCTCTTGACGGATGCGCACGCGGCCATCGCCACCATACAAGCGCGAAGTGAGCTCGCGGTCTTCGGGATCGTTGCCTTCCACATTGGAGTCGAGCAACAACAGATCGCAGCGGCCCACTTTGACACGCCAGACCCTGGCGCGAATAAATCCGGTGCGCGTTTCGATTTGCACCGTCACGGGCTCGCCGTTCGCGCCAATGGCCGACTCCATGGGGAGCTGATTCACGTCGGTCCTTATGTACTCTTCCCGTTGCCAGCCGTCGCGATCCAAGTGCTGCCGGAAATATCCCTGGCCGTAAAACAAGCCGACCCCCACGAGCGGAATATCCAAGTCCGAGGCGCTCTTGATGTGATCGCCGGCGAGGATGCCCAACCCGCCGGAATAAATCGGGATCGATTCGTGCAAGCCGAATTCCGCTGAAAAGTAAGCCACCGGGCGAGGGCGAAGCACACCGGCGTGACGCGCGCCCCAGGTGCGGTCGGCCTCGAGATACTCGCGCTGGCGGCGATAGGCATAGTTGATGCGGCTGTGCAGCACCAGCTCCGCGGCGCGGCGCTCGATCCCCGCCAGGGGAATTTCACTTAGCAGCGAGATCGGATTGTGATTGAGCTGCCTCCAGCGTACCGGATCCAGGTCGCGAAACAATCCGGTCGAATCGTGGTCCCAGCTGGACCACAAGTTCCGCGCCAGGGACCACAAGCGTTCCTGAGACGGCGCTATGAAACGATCGAGGCTCCGCGCCTCGCTGACCACCGGCGCGACTTGCGCGGCGGCCTCCACCAGCATGCGGACTTCCTCCTCACGGAAAAGCCGCGCCTCGATGGTCTGCACGATCAGGACGCCCTGCAGAACGCCGCGGTCAATCAGCGGCACGCCGAGAAAAGACTGGTAAGCGTCCTCCCCAGCTTCCTTGAAGTATTTGAACCGCGGATGGTTTTTCGCCCGCTCTACGGCCAGCGGACGCACTTGCTCCGCTACCAAACCCGCCAGACCTTCGTGCAGCGCCAGCCGCACCGTGCCGATGCTCTCCGGGCGAAGGCCCAGGGTGGCGGCCAGCACCAGGTTGGCACGGTCCGGCTCCAGCAAATACACCGAACAGACATCGGTCTTGAAGCGGCCGGCAATCAGGGCCACGACGTTCATCAGCGTCTCGGCCGGCTTGCTGCCGTCCCGGGCGAGGTTGGCGATTTCCTCCAGAGTGAGTATGTCACTCGCGTCGCGCATGTGTACGGCCTGGCTCACGTTTTGCAATCCTTATTCTCTATCGGTTCGGCAGGCGCTCTGAGAACTGCAGGGTGGATCGTCGCGCATCCAGAGTAGAAGCCAAGGGCATCCTTATAGAAAGGGTACGGCCCTGAAGATATTATTGAAGCCAGAAAATGCGGGGTCAAATCCGAAATTCCGATTTTGATCATGCAAAAAAATGGGCGAGGAGGCTGGCGGGCACCGGAGCCGCGAGAAATCCTGGCCACCCGTCGCAGGTTTATTATGTATGCTCGCGCTGCCAGCGAGTTGTTCCTATCACAACAGAAGCAAAGGAGTCTGACCTTGACGATCTATTCCTGCCTGTTCTTGTTCGTAGTGGGCTTCAGCATTCTTGGGATCCCGGCAATGGCTCAAGATCGCCTGCCGCCCATCCCTGCCGACAAAATGACCGAAGCCCAGAAGAAAGCCGCGGAGGAATTTGTCGCGGGACGCGGAACTCCAGTGGTTGGCCCCTTCATTCCGCTGTTGCGCAGCCCGGAGGTCATGCTGCGCGCCAAAGCCATGGGCGACTATCTGCGATTCAGGAGCGTGCTGCCGCCGCGGCTCAGTGAATTCGCCATTCTGATCACCGCGCGGCAGTGGACGCAGCAATTCGAGTGGGCCGTGCATGCCCCGATCGCAGTAAAGGCCGGTGTCAGCCCGGAAATCGTGAAGGCCATTGCGGAGGGCACGCGGCCGGCGGGAATGTCCGAAGAGGAAACCATCGTCTACGACTTCTGCATCGAGCTGCACCACAACAAGAGCGTGAGCGATGCCACCTACGCCAAGGCGCTCGCCAAGTTCAAAGAACAGGGCGTCATCGACCTGGTCGGCATCAACGGCTACTACACATTTCTTTCAATGGTGATGAACGTGGCGCGTACGCCGGCGCCGAAGGACGCCGAATCCCCTCTACTGGCCTTCCCACGCTGAGAGCTGGCGGCCGCTTCGGAGATCCGGATGCGGCCAGCCTCCCTCAGTGTTTCGATTCGTCCAGCAACTGCGCCAGATATTTCTGCCACACCGCTGCTTGAAAAAACGTGTAGTGGCCGCGCGTTTGCTCGCTAACCGGCATCAGCACGAAGTTTCCGTTCTTCACTCTCTTGATTTCGCGCTCCGCCACGCCCATCTCGCCCGGATTCCAAAAATCGTCCTGCACATTCACGAGCATCACGCGCGCGCGAATCTTCCCAAGGTCGCCCACTGGGTCGTAGTTGCGGGAGGCGTCGTACTGGTAGAGGAAATCATTCGCGTCCGTCGTCTTCATGTTTTCTTCAATGTATTGGTCGACGTACTGGTCGGCCAGCGCCGCGGTGGGGTACTCCGCCTGCCAAAGAGTCGGCGCACTACCCACCACCAGCAGGTGGCCGAGCGCCGCGCGCAGTCCGTAGGGTTGCTGGGTATAATTCCCGCCGTTCCATCCTGGATCGCGCCGGATGTCGTCCAGCATTATTTTCCGCACCATGCGGTTGCGTCCCGCGACTTGCACCGGCAGGCAAGACAGCAGCAGGAGCGCGTCGATATCATCCGGGTTCGACTCGCCCCACATCCAACCCTCCATGCAACCCATCGACGCGCCAACCAGCAGGCGCAGATGATTCACCTGCAACCCTTGGGACAAGAGAGCTTGCGATGCCCGGACCATGTCGGCGTAATCGTAATGTGGAAACTTCGCCCGCAGGCCATCGCTGGGTTTCGAGGATTTCCCGGCTCCCGCCCCGAGTTGATCGGGAAGAATCACATAGTACTTCGCTGTATCGAGCAGTTGCCCAGCGCCAAAGAGCACCCCACCAAACGAGGGCACCAGGAAGACGCCGCCGCGGCGGTTCGTTCCGTGCAGGATCAGTACGGCGTTATTCACCCGCCCGCCGGCGCCGCGCTGTGGCTCGCCGAGCGTCGTGTAGTGCAGCCGAACCTCGGCTAGCGACTCCCCGTCGGCGAATTTGAAATCGCGCATCACGAAGTCGCCCTCGTGAGGATGCAGGGCGTTAAGCGGAGCATCTTGCTGTGCGGATGCGGACCCAGCAGCAAAGCACACCACAACGATCAGCACCATCCCGCACCGTAGTATTCCCTGCATCTCTGTTTTCTCCGGAAACCTTAGCTTCGTTCCCGGACACGATTAGCATGGCCTAGTAGTGAAATGCAAGACTCAGAGACGCCATTTGTGGATTCCCCCCCGTTTAGCCGTTGTGTTTGTAAAACCCAAGGGTGCTTAGGCCGGTGCCAAGGACCGCTCCCGAGAATTCCTCGTCGAATTCCTGTCTTCACAGTGATTCTTTACAAGTGAAATCCTCACCCAGAAGGGCAAAAGGACAGAATTCAAAAGAGTTACGCTAGTTCGTTTTGTAATTTCGTCTTCTTACAGCTCTGGTCAGGCAGAATTGCGGGGCCTTGCTCAAGAGTCCTGATGCGGCAGATGCCCGGTGGCCCGAGCAATCTGACATTAGCCTACGCATTAACCATACGTCGTTGGCGAGTACGAATCAATACGTGCAGGTGGTAGTGGTTCCTGTCGCGACCGTGTACCGACGCTGCCACCCCAGAGCCTAGGGTCTCGAACCGAGGATACAGATGAAGAAGAGCGAATCCGCTAAGGAGAAATCCAAACTGTTTTACGATGAACTGTTCCTGCAACCTTGGTTCTCGCCAAAGCCTACCTGTCTCACGCTTCGGCGGCTTCTTCCGAGTAGCCGACTGGCGAAGATGCGCTGCTATGTTCACGAGATAGCTTTTTTATTTTTTCTTTGTAGAAGTGGCGCTTGCGGAGTTGTGCGATTCTCAGCGCACAAAGCTATGTCTACCAGATCCTGCAGGCCTGCTCGCGGATCATCGGGTCTCCCTTTTTGCAGCCAAAGGCCTTGGCAAACGCTTCCATGTTGGAGAGCGGGCCGTTGCCTCGAAAACGCGCGAGCGGGTGCGGGTCGGTGTTGGTTTGCAGGCGCGCCGCCTCCGCCCTCTGATTCGTACCCCACACCTGGGCCCATCCGAGGAAGAAGCGCTGCTCCGGCGTGAAGCCGTCGATATCTTTCGGGCGTTTACCCTCGATAGATTTCTCGTAGGCAGCATAAGCGATGGCCAGGCCTCCTAGGTCGCCGATGCTCTCGCCGAGCACCAGCTTGCCGTTCTGGTGCAGGCCGGGCTCCACTTCGTAGGCGTTAAATTGATTTACCACGCAGTCCCCACGTTCGGTGAAGTTCTTGCGGTCGTCCGCTGTCCACCATTCGTGCAGGTTGCCTTTGCCGTCAAATTTGGAGCCCTGATCGTCAAAGCCGTGGCTGATTTCATGGCCGATGACGGCACCAATTCCGCCGTAGTTCACGGCGTCGTCAGCGTTGGGATCGTAAAAAGGAGGCTGCAGGATGCCTGCGGGAAAAACAATCTCGTTCATGCTGGAGCTGTAGTAGGCGTTTACCGTCGGAGGCGTCATTCCCCACTCCGTGCGGTCCACCGGCTTTCCGATTTTGTCGAGCTGGCGGGTGTATTCAAATTCGATACTGCGGCGAACGTTGGCAACATAGGAGCCGCGCTCGATAGCGAGCTTGGAATAATCGCGCCATTTGTCGGTGTAACCGATTTTCACGTTAAAGGCTTCCAGCTTGGCGAGGGCTTCCTTCTTGGTATCCGGCCCCATCCAGGAGAGCGTGGGGATGTCGCCGCGAAGCGCCGCAATTAGGTTGTTGACCATTTCTTTGGCACGGGCTTTTGCAGCAGGCGGAAAATACTTAGCGACATAAACTTGTCCCACAGCCTCGCCCAGGTTCCGGTCCGTGGACTGTACACAACGCTTCCAGCGCGGCAGCATCTCCTTCGTTCCGGAGAGCTTTCTGTCATAGAAGTCGAAATTCTCCTCCACCAATCGCTCGGGGAGGCCCGGCGCGCTGTCGTGGATCACATGCCAACGCAGATAGGTTTTCCAGTCGGGCAGCGAAACGCTGGCAAGTTCCTGGTTCATCTCCTTGAAGAACTCGGGTTGGCGCACGTTGACTTGTTCCACTGGAGGAGCGCCGACGGCGTGCAGGTAGTTTTCCCAGGACCAGTCTGGAGTGAGGGTTTTCATTTCTGAGAGCGGTATGAGGTTGTAATTCTTTTCGGGGTCGCGCAGCTCGACCCGTGTGCGTGAAGCCTTGGCCAGCGCCGTTTCGATGGCTACGACCGTCTTGGCCTCGGCGGCCGCTTTATCCGGCGCATCGCCGGCAAGTTCGAGCATTTTCTTGACGTGTTGCTCGTAGTCCGTGCGCAGTTGCTTGGATTTATCGTCGTCGCGGAAATAGTAATCGCGATCGGGCATACCGAGGCCGCCCTGGCTGGCTATCGCAATAACGCTGGTGCTGTCCTTGATGTTCTGGCCGGAGCTGAAGCGGAAGACCGCGCTGGCGCCTTCCCGCTGGAGCTGAGCGATGGTCGCGTCCAGCGATTTTCGGTCATTAATTGTGTCGATCGCAGCAAGTTCACTGCCGATGGGCTTCAGGCCGGCGGCCTCGATCGCCGGAGTGTCCATGCAGCTTGCGTAGAAGGCTCCGATTTTCTGCTCATTGGAACCGGCCGGAGCATTGGCCTTGGTGGCAACCTCGAGAATCGTGCGCATGGCGGAGAGGTTATTGTCGCGGAGCTGCGTGAACGTGCCCCAGGTGGAATATTCGGCCGGGATCGGGTTCGCTTTCATCCAGCCGCCCATCGCGAATTCGTGGAAATCGTCGCAGGGCTTGCAAGTCGTGTCGAGATTGCCCAGGGAGAAGCCCCAGGAAGAAGCTGTGGCGCTTCTGGCCTTCAAATCGCCAGAAAAAATCAACGGCACAGTTAGACATAGCAATGCGGCGAAACCAAGTCCTGAGAGAAGGCGGTTCGTCAGCATCTAGGATTTCCTTCCTGGCTTAGAAAACAACAGCCGGTGTAGCCCGACCACCGGAGTTTTTATGTACAAGTGGACGCGAGAGACTCTACATCACGGCTGTTGGCCGTGACAATTGTTTTGACACCACGGGCCCACCGACTGCGGGGAAGGCAGCCTGTACAGGAAGCGACAGTGCAAACAGCACAGATGGACCCGTTGCAAACAGGATTTCCTACCAACGCATGAACCCATACCTGGTAAACGCCGTTACCGTCCATGTGAATTTCAACTTTCCGATTACCCGTGCCAGCTCAACCGTCGACGCAACACTATTCAAGCTGGTGGTCTCAATAGGTCGATGCAACACCATCTGATAGGTCTGCTCTCTAAAGGTGGCTTTGTATGAGGCTAGGGAGAGGTTTGGGTTTTCTGCGATCGAGAAGAGCGACTGCGTAGGAAGCGGCATTGAGGGTCATGCCGGCGAGCCGTGGTCGTCATTGCCGAGATGAAAGAAGCGAACAAGCGAAGAAATTGTCGGAGAGATTTTGATCCTTGCAGGTCTCCGCAAGTGCAAGGATGTCAGCTCCGTATTCTCTACCCCGCTTCTACTGCTTGCTTAATGATTATGGGCGAATTCTTACGGTTCGCCTGGCACGGGTCCAAACTCCGGCGGAGGGATACGGCGTTTGGAAGCCGCTTCGTAGGCCGAGGCTATCTTCAAAATGATGTCTTCCTTTCCTGGCTCCGCTCGAAAGACGAGGGAGAAGGGCAGACCGGGCGGCGGTAGAGTTGTAGGCGTGTTGTGATTGGTCGGAATATATCGCTTCTTATCGGCACTCAACACAAAGACGGGATCATAGACCGTTCGCACATACCCGGCGGGAATCAGGACTTCCGTGACACCGGCGAAGGGTCCCATGCGGAGTTCACCGCGGATGTCGTCGGGAGGCTCGGGTTGAGGCGCCAAGCCTATCTTCCCGGGTGGGAGGGAATAGTGGAGACGCACGACGGCGTCGAGGTGGTTCTCCGAGATAACCCTCATTTCCACGCGCCGTAGTAACTCTCGCATCATAATGTGCTCGTCGATCCCCTGCCGATCCCCGAGCGCGTTACGTATGTCATCCATCTCTTCCCAATTCTTGAATGCTGCGCGCTGATCATCGCCCCAGAACTTCGACCGCGCATTGAGTGCGGGGAAATCGATCAAGGTTTCCATGAATCCGCGTTCTTTCCAATCGGCCGCTCGCCGCAGGGCGTATTGATTGAATTGAAGCGTGAAGGCGTTGGATTCCACCACCTCCTCGATCGCACGAATATTCAGGTTCCTGGGGATGGGCACCCGTCCTTCAGCCAAATCGAGGAAGTAATCGATAGGTTTCATTGTGCCGGTTCCGAATGTCTTACCTGGCGCAAACTCTGTCCGCTTTATTTTCGCGGCGAACTCGGGGAATTGAGGCTGGCCGTCCCGCCTAAGGCGATAAAGAATATCAGGGAAAAATACGGGGACAAGTTGCGCCAGAGCTTGGGTGTAGGAAGTCGACATGTTTTCGATGCTGGGATCATCCGGCCAGAGAGGATCGACAGATTCGACCAAAGTGGCTCCCAGATAGTCGCCCAGAATGGCCCTGATTTCTTTGGCCGCCGCTTGCGAAATCGGTTCGTCCGCCATCGTGCCCGGGAAAGTCAGCATCGATTCACGGACAATCCCGATGCGCATTCCATGCAGCGAGCCTCGTGTGCCCGGCGAGACCGCGCTGTCGGCGTAGTGCTTATCCAAAACACTCGATCTGGGGACCGCGGTGAAGATGTCGCGGGAATCGTAGTATCCGTTGGTCGGATCCTTGAGCGCATCCAATACTTTTGCTGCGTCTTTTACCGTGCGGCACATTATGCCTGCGCGATCCAGGTAGATGTCCGCGCCGACAGCGCCGCCCAGAAATGAAATGAGCGACTTGTGAGGCAAGATCAGCGCCACCGCATTGTGATTGGACGGACCGCGGCAGGACATGCTCGTCTCTTCACAAATGCTGCAGGTCACAAGGTTTGCGCTCACGGAGACACCCGAGCCGGAGCTTGAACCCAG
>Ga0210384_10000179_pt1 | contig 96015 bp, 81 predicted proteins | sample IncBWH2MmetaG_FD_160574 | JGI IMG/M metagenome (GOLD analysis project Ga0210384, IMG submission 160574) | Forest soil microbial communities from Barre Woods Harvard Forest LTER site, Petersham, Massachusetts, United States - Inc-BW-H-2-M | ecosystem: Environmental > Terrestrial > Soil >... | reverse complement strand
CACATCCTATAATTCGCATTCGGCCTCCTTCGGTCCGAGCGCTGTTAGGGCGAACACCGACAGTCTACTCGGCTCGTCGTGAGGCCGACCTCGTTATGACATCAACCGGAAGTAATCCTCAAGTCCTGGCAGTCGTTATCGGACAAGTGGAGTTCTGGGTACGGGATCTGAGAACCCTCATTTATCTGACGTTGCAAGTCTGTGCTCTCGGTCGGGGCCGGATCAGCCACAGTTTTCATTTAGAAGCGTGGATTCAGGAAATCTTCCTGGCCACCTCTAGGTGCTTAGTGCGACAGGCTGAGCCGGCCGAACGAAAATGAGGCACGGCCGTCCACGCAAAGTGAAGCAAGATTGCGACTTTTGGAACAAGGGTTAGCCGTTAAGCGCAGAATCCCTTGACACTGACACACGACTGGGATACATCCTGCATACTGCAACGTTCGTTGCGCGAACGATTCAAACAGGGGGGTGTTATGGATCGCAGCAAGGGGCCACGTCATTTACCCGTTGGTCTGGCGCTGATTTTTACGGCATTCCTATCCGCTCTTGGAGTTTCCGCGTTTGGCCAGGCCATCACCGCAACTTTATCGGGAAGAATCATGGATACTTCGGGCGGAAGCGTGGCCAAGGCCGCGGTAAGCGCCACGAATACAGCCACGGGATTTTCGCGGTCTGTGACGAGCTCCGACGGCGGTGAATACTCCATACCCTCGTTGCCGGCAGGAGTATATACAGTGGCGGTTAACTTCGCTGGATTCGGCAGGCAGACGAAGACCATCACGCTGCAGGTGGGCCAGGAAGCGGCCCTGGATTTTACCCTGACGCCCGGTGAAGTGGCGCAAAAAGTAGAGGTCGAGGCCACCTCCGAACTGGTCGAGCCCACGCGCACGGAAGTAAGCACGGTCATCACCGAGCGGCAGATTGTCAATCTACCTGTGAACGGGCGCGAATTCATCGACTTTGCGTTGCTATCGCCCGCGGTGACGATTGGGGACACGACCTCGGGAAACACGGACGTCATCGTCGAGCCGGTCACCAAGCTTTCTTTCGCAGGCCAGAACATCCATTTTAATTTTATCGCCGTGGATGGCGCGGACGACATTTCCACGGCCTCGGGAATTCAGCGTGGCACACCGCCGCAGGAATCGGTGCAGGAATTTCGCGTGATCAATACCGATTATTCCGCGGAGTTCGGACGCGCCACGGCCGGCATCGTCAACATCATTACTCGCAGCGGCACCAACGAGTGGCACGGCACGGCCTATGAGTATTTCCGGAACGACAAGCTCGACGCCGTGAACCTTCTCCAGGCTACCGGTGCTCACTTCCTGCGCCAGAATCAGTTCGGCTTGGCGCTCGGCGGTCCCATCAAGAAAGACCAGACCTTTATCTATGGCAACTATGAAGGCCAGCGCCGCGGCGAATCACCCTTCTACAATTCCGCCGTTCTTCAAAATATCAATTTCATCAATCAGTTGAAGACCCAGGTTTACGGTCTGCCCGCCGAACCAAACTTGGGAAGCGTCCTCCGCACCAACGATAGCGACAACGGTTTTGTCCGCGTGGACCACCGTTTCAGCGACAACGAGAACCTCTTCGTACGCTATTTCGTCAACGACGGCCGCTTGCTGAATCAGTCGCCATTGAACGACGGCTTCGATCTCCCATCGGCATACAAGAACAATTTTTACCGCGATCAGTCGGTCGCCGGAACGCTGGCCTCGGTCTTCAGCCCCAAACTCATCAATGAATTGCGCATCCAATTCGCGCGCCGCTCCTTTGACTTTCCCACCGTTTCCACCCAGCCGCACCTGGAGCTCTCCAACATCTTCAGCACGGGCGTCAACCGCGGCAATCCGGACTTCTACCGCGAGTCACGGTTTGAATTGGTGGACAATTTCACGCGCAGTTTTGACAAGCACACTCTCACTTTCGGCGGCGACTTCAACTACGTCCGTACCACTGAGTCTTTCCCACTCTTCTATCCTTTTGAAGCGGACTTCCCCAATCTTGGCGCTTTTTTGGGCAACGACGGAGTCAACGGTGCTAATTGTGTCTCACCCGCGGGTGACCCCGGCGGGCCAGGCCCAGCCGGATGCCAGCATCCCAACGTCATCTTTTTCGAGCGCTTCCAAGCCCCTAACTTCAATGAACCAAAGATCAACACAGCGGTTTTCCAGGGTGGCGCCATCTCTCAAAACATCCGAAATGCGGCGGAAGGTGAACTCAATCACACTTACGACGGCCTCTTTGTCCAAGACAAGTGGCGCGCGACCAGCCGCCTGACTATCAACGCGGGTCTGCGTTGGGAATGGGAAACCTGGCCAAGCGGCGTCCTCAACACCCAGTTGAAGAACTTCGATCCGCGCGTTGGCGTGGCCTACAGCGTCGGAACCAAGAAGAACATCGTTGTTCGCGCGGGCTTCGGATTGTTCCACGGCATCATTCCTGCGCCGCTGCTGGCGTGTCAGGAGCCTTCCTGCGGCGGGGTGATCGGCAAGTACCCCGGGCGTCCCTTCGAAAACAGCCTGAACGCTAAAACGGAGCTTTTTGCCTTTGCCAGCGCTCCTGGCATCACGGGAACGGCCCTTTCGGACTTAATCACTACAGGAACGTATACTGACGCCGTGCCCGCTGGTTTCTGCCCGGGCGGCGTGCTATCAGGTTGTGGCTTCTTTGGCCCCTCGGTGGTCGTGCGCTTCGACCAGAATCACCAGAACCCCTATGGCATTCAAGCCAGCTTGGCACTGGAATTCGAACCGCTGCCCGACACTTCCGTCAGCATCAGCGGTTTGCATATTCGCGGCGTGCACCTTGGGAGCTTCTTTAACGTCAATCAGCCGGATCCGCAGAACGCAACGCTATGCGGCACTCCCGCCACCGCCTCTCAGTGCGTCTTTCACGATTCACAAGGACAGTCTGGCGTGAAAAACCTTTATTGTTCAGTCGCCGCCGCCTGCCCGTTTACTCCGGGGGTTCGCACTTTCCCCATTGCGATTTACTTCGAGGCCACTTCGCGGTGGGATTCGCAGTTTGACGGCTTGCTGATCAACGTCAACCGACGGCTGGCCCACCACTTCTCCTACGGCATCAGCTACACTCTTTCCAAGTCCATCGACGATGGCCCCAATCCCAGCTTTGTGCTCATCCCACAGGACAGCCAGAACTTCCGCGGCGAGCGCGCCGATTCCTCCGACGACGTGCGCAACAGGATCGTTATCAATGGCACGGTAACCACGCCAAAGGAGTGGAGCGCGTTCGCTCGCGATTACGAATTTGGCTTGATCGCCACCATTCAGTCCCCGCAGCGCTTCAGCAAGTACGCCGGCTTCGATGCCAATGGCGACATCTTTGGCAATAACGACCGTGTGGGAATCGAGCCGCGGAACACGTTTATTGGCGACAATTTCAGGTCCGTCGATATGCGTGCCGGCCGCATTTTTCGCTTTGGCGAAAAAAAGAGCCTCGAACTCATCGGGGAAGCTTTCAACCTTTTCAACACCAGCAACATCCGCTTCTTCAATACTGTTTACGGCGCAGCGGATTTCTGCCCCTTCAACCCGACCGCCTTCGGCTGCCCGGTAACACCCTCGGGCCTCCGCGAAGGCTCACCCAATCCGCTGTACGGCACTCCGCGTGCCGTCTTTAACCCGCGCCAGATTCAATTGGCGGTGAAGTTCAACTTCTGACCTTCGGCTGCGTGAGTCGAGCGTCTGGCCCCGGTGCGAAACCGGGGCCGGACTATTCTTGCGGCACTTCATCATGGACTACTGGACAAACCGATATGGCTGGTTCGCCTTCTTCGTCGATTGGCGTAAACTTCCGGAACATGAGTAGCGAATTTTTTGCGCCGCTTGGCGCCCGGCGACTGCTAGTTCTGAGCGGCATCGGTTTGATCCTTGCCGGAATGATTTTCGGAGATATTTTTGCGGTGTTTGTGCTGCACCAGAATGCGGCGGGGGTAGGGGCCAGCCTTTCCGCCGCGGCGCACGCGGCGCTGGCCGGAGACGCACCCACTGTTCTCGCCAGCTTTCAAAATGTCGGCGGCTTTTTGGAAAACCGCGGCACCAAAGTGGACACGCACGTTCACATGATAGATTTTGGGTATTTGGCGCTGATGCTGGCCATTTTACAGCCATGGGTTGCATTAGGCGAAGCCTTGAAGAAGCGGCTCGCGTGGATTTTTCTTTTTGGAGCTGGAGTGCTGCCCGTTGGCGTATTTCTCATCCACTACGTCGGACTCGCATATAGCCCTTTGCAATCGATTGGATGGGCCAGCATTTTTGCTGATTCCGGAGGACTGCTCGTGCTGCTTGCGACACTGGCGTATTTGATGGGATTGCTCAAGCATTCTGCGAGCAGCGCGGCGCCCGTCCGAGATGAATTGCTTGCCGACCGCAGCGCATCGGCGCGTCTGTTGCTTGCGGGAGGCATGCTGTTTGTCCTCGTCGGCTTCCTGCATGGCGCTTATTACGCCGGGACGGATCTCTATCACCACGAAGCGCTGGACTACACTATTCTTTCGCAAATGAGCAGCGGAGCCGCGGCCATCGATGGAGCAGCAGTGGAGTCCTCCTTGGCGGCGTACGGCCAACTGCAGGGCGACAAAGCGGTGAAGATCGCGGCGCACGCGCACGTCATCGAATTCGGATTGCTGGCGATCCTGCTCGCGTTCTTTCAGCCGTATGTAAGGTTGAGCGAAGTCTGGAAACGCCGCTGGGCGAGCGTCCTGCTTCTCGGGTCGTTGATGTTGCCAGTCTTCGTGCTGCTGGAACTGAAAGGTGGCTTGATTGCCGGCGGATTGGCCGATTTTGGCGGCTTGCTGGTGATCATCGCTCTTTTGGCCATGTGGATAGGGATTTTGCGCTACACGGGCGCGCTGGATGCCACTCGAAGAGAGGCCAAATGAGCGGAGCGCGGCGGGTCCTTATTCTCGGCGGAATCGCGCTGGCGCTCTGGGGCATGAGTTACGGGCTGTGGTACGCGATTTTTGCGGAGCATCAGGCGCTGGACGGCATTGGCGCATCCTTGGCGACGGGATTCAGCGCTGCCGCTGAAAGGAACACCGCGGGTGCGCAAGCGGCACTGGAACGCTACAAAGAAGCAAAATATCGCTACGACCGCCAAGTGGATGTTCACGGACACTGGATCGGACTGGGCATGCTCTTGATCGTGCTGGGAATCGGCTTCGAGCGCGTTGGATTCTCGCCGCGGATAAAATTGCTGCTGGCGCTGGGGCTGCTTTCCGGCGCAGTACTCTTTCCGCTTGGTGTGCTGCTCGAAACGTTCAGCCATGGGTCATTCCCGCAAGCAGCGGCAATAGCGGGTTCCGCGCTGGCGATTCTATCGCTGGCGGGAATTGCGCTTGGTTTTGCGGGCGGGCAGACTTCCGTGGAGTAAGCAGACACGCAGTTCTTCCCATCACTTTCGAGCCTGAAATTTTCTGACACAAGCGCGATACGATTCAGGCGTGTCGAAATCATCGTAGATGGCGCTCGTGCGTGCATTGAATACTTTGATGCGCTCCGGCACGCGATAAACCACTTCGCGGGCGGTAGCCGCGGTCATGATTTCTTTGCGTAAGTCTGCCGCAAGGATGACGGGATGGCCGAAGGAGCCGTTGTAGCGCGGCATGATGATCGTCTCCGAGGCTTTGCGCGCGCGAAACGCTTTCACAAGCTGCTGAATCGTCTTCTTTTGCAGAAGCGGATGATCCACCGGATAGAGCAGAAACGCGGCGCGAGCGGGAACGTGGCGCAACGCTGCCAGCAGGGAACTGAGCTGTCCTTCGCGCCAGCGAGGATTCATTACGACTTTGGCATTTTCAGGGGCGGCGGGACGAATCCGCTTCGCATCACTTCCCAGGACGACAATCGGGCGAGCCAGCCCCGCGCAATTGGCCACGGCAATGTCCAACGCGGTCTTGCAGCCGAAGACAGCAAGCGCTTTGGGAAAAGGCAAATGCCGGGAAGGTCCCGCGGCGAGAATAATCGGCACGATATTGTGGTGCGCTGGGAGGACCAAGAGGGCTTCAGGATAGAACAGGGGGCAGCGGAACGCCAGCGGTCGCGGGATTCACTGAGAATGCAATTGGTATACGCATGGGATACGCCGTTTCAACTTGCCTCGTGCCGCCATTCGCACTACAATGCGCCCGGTGCTGCGAGGTGGCATGCGGCCGCACTGCTGAGCCGCCTCGAAACCCCGCCAAGGGAGCCCTACTGGAACTGTCGTGTACGCACACCCCTTTACCTATCACCGCGCCGGGTCGCTGGAAGAAGCATCAAAACTCTTGCATCAATTGGGCGAAGACGCGCGGCTGATTGCCGGTGGCCAGAGCCTGATTCCGCTCATGAAAATGCGCATGGCGCGGCCAAGCGCGTTGATCGACCTGAATTTCGTCCCGGGACTCAACGGAATTGAGAGGCGCGACGGCGAACTGCGCTTCGGCGCGCTGGCCCGCCACGCGGACATCGAGAATTCCGAAGTGGCAAACTCCATTCCCATTCTTCATGATTGCGCGGCAGGCATCGCCGACGTGCAAGTGCGCAATCAGGGAACAATCGGCGGGTCGCTTGCCGAGGCCGACCCGAGTGGCGATTGGGGCACGGTTCTGCTCACGCAGGAGACTTCGGTGCGTTGCTTCGGGCCGAACGGTGAACGCACTGCGCCGCTGGAGGAATTCATCACCGATGCTTATACGACGGTGCTGGCGCATGATGAGTTGGTGCGTGAAGTGATCGTGAAGATTCCGCCCAAACATAGCGGCGGGGCATGCGTGGCTTTTAAGCGAAGCGCACCGGTTTATGCCACGGTGAGCGCCGCAGTGCAGCTTACTTTGGACGGTGCGGATACGTGTCAAAGCGCGCGCGTCGTGCTGGGCTGCGTGGGGTTGACGGCGCTCCGCGTGAAGGAAGCGGAAGCGGAGCTGCGCGGCAAAAAAATCGGAGAGAAAACGGTGCAGGCCGCCGCGGAAGCTGCGCGTGCAGCCGCAGAACCGCCAGCCGATATGCGCGGTTCCACGGAATACAAGCGCGCGCTGGTGGCCGCGCTGGTGAAGCGCGCTATCGGCATCGCGGCGCGCCGAGCGCGCGGCGAGCATGTGGAGGCGGGACACGAATATGTCGGACGCTGACAAAATTCCGGTGCGCATGCGCGTGAACGGCGAAGCACGCGAGGCGCTGGCCGAGCCGCGAACACTACTGGTCGAATTTTTGCGCGATCAACTCAATCTCACCGGAACACACATAGGCTGCGACACGACATATTGTGGCGCGTGCACCGTTCTGCTCAACGGCCGCACGGTAAAATCCTGCACACTCTTTGCGCCCATGGCCGATGGCTGCGAGATCACCACGGTCGAAGGCCTTTCGACAAACGGCAAACTCCATCCGGTGCAACAGGCGTTTGCGGAATGTCATGGCTTGCAGTGCGGCTACTGCACGCCAGGGCTGCTTCTTTCAACGGTACATTTACTGACTAAAACGCCCAAGCCCACCGAGAAGCAGATTCGCAAAGCCATCGCCGGGAATACCTGCCGCTGCACCGGATACCAGAATATTTTCAAGTCCATCCGCGCGGCTGCCGCCGAAATGGAGAAGCGCTAGACATGGAGATCAAGTTCGGCGGCGATTTCACAGTGAAGAAAACACCGGATGAAGTTTACGATTTTCTGGTGGACCCCAATCGTTTCTGTCCGCTGCTCCCGGATTATCAGAGCATGGAGATCGTGGACGACAAAAATTTCGTCGTGAAATTGAGCGTGGGAATTTCACACATTCGTGGCACGGCGGCGGTGAGGATGTCGCTGGCCGAGGCGCAGAAGCCCAAGCGGGCGGTGTATGAAGGGAAAGGCGACGTTCCTGGAGGCTCGGCGACCTTGCGCGCCGGCTTTCAACTGGAAGCGGCGCCCGGCGGCGAAACGAAAGTGCTGTGGACCGGGCAATCGAGTGTGCTGGGACGCATAGCTTCGCTTGCCGGAGGATTGCTCGAGCCGCTGGCAAAAAAAAACGTGCAGAAACTCATTGATGGATTGCAGAAGGCGCTGACCTAAACACAGGACGAATGCATGGTTAAGATCGCGCGCGCAAAAAACAGCAAGAAGAAGCCCGGCAAGGCTCCCAAGAGCGCTTCACCGGAGCTTCGCAAATGGGTTGGCCAGCCCATTCAGCGAAAAGAAGAAGACCGCCTGGTGCGCGGCAAGGGCATTTTCGTCGATGACCAGAAATTGACGGGCATGCTGCACATCCGTTTTATTCGCTCGAGCTACGGTCACGCGAGGATCACGAGAGTGGATGTTTCGAAAGCGGCGGCTTTTCCTGGAGTGGTGTGCACGCTGACGGGCGCTGAAGTGAAAGGCTTGGTGAACCCCTTCATCGAGATTGGGCCCGACGTTGGCCAAAAGATCGCGGACTATCCGATGGCCGTCGATAAGATTGTGTATCAAGGCGAGCCCGTGGCCGCGGTCGTGGCGGAGACGCGCATGGGCGCGGAAGATGCCGCCGAACTGGTGGAAATTGAATACAATCCGCTTCCGCCGGTGATGACCGCGGAGGATGCACTGAAAGACGAGAGTCTTGTGCATCCGGAGATGGGCACGAACCGCAACTGGCACGGCCTGTTCGAATATGGCGACATCGAAAAAGCGTTCAAACAAGCCGCGCATGTGGTGCATATCGGGCGACTGCATTTCCATCGTTTTTCGAGCACGCCGCTCGAAAACAACGCCATGATCGCGGTGTGGGATTCGCGCTCGGAGCGTATCGAGTATTGGTCGAATAACTCGTTTCCATCGTTTGCGGCACAGTTTCTTTCGCCGGCGCTCGGTGTGCGCATCGATCAGATATTAATGAAGAGCTTCGACATCGGCGGCGGCTTCGGCATCAAGATCACCAATTACCCGTATATGGCACTGTGTGCTCTCGCTTCACGCAAATGCGGTGGCCGTCCCGTGAAGTGGGCCGAGACGCGGACCGAGCACATGCAAGCAAGTGCGCACGGCAACGAGCGTACGTTTTTCGACACACGCGTCGCGCTGGACAAAAACGGCGTTATCACTGCCATCGATTCGCGGCACGTCGATGATTGCGGCGCTTATCCGCGCTATGAGCCGCTCGGATGCGTGATCTGGGCGCAGGTGCTGGCTGGGTCGTATCGCGTCAGAAATATTCGTATCGACATGAATCAGGTCTTGACGAACAAATGCCCCGTCGGGCCAAATCGCGGTTACTCACGCATGCAGCAACTTTGGTTCATGGAGCGCGTGCTGGATATTTGCGGGCACTCGCTTGGGATTCCAACGGACGAGATGCGAGTGCGCAATTACATCCGCAAGGACGAGATGCCCTACGAAACGCCGAATGGCTGCGTCTACGACTCCGGCGATTACGCGGGCATGCTAACGCTGGGAAAAAAGCTGGTCGGATGGGACGATTGGAAGAAAAAGCAGGCTGCTGCTCGTAAGGAAGGCCGTTGGATTGGCCTGGGGATCGGTTCGACGCTCGATTCCGGCACGAACAATTTTGGCCAGGCGCGCATCATCAATCCGGGCGCGCCGTTTTCCGGACAATCGAAGGCCGCGATCGCCAAGCTCGATATTTACGGCGAAGTGGTCATCAGCATGGGCTCGGTGCCGCAGGGGCAGGGCCACGAAACCACGGCGGCGCAGGTCGTTGCCGACGTGCTGAACATCTCGCCTGACCTCGTGAAAGTGAAGCCGGGCTTCGACACCGAGCAAAATGCTTACACGGGGCATACGGGCACATACGCCAGCCAGTTTGCGGTTACGGGACTCTCCGCGATTCACGGCGCCGCGGCGAAACTTCGCGATGAGATGCGCCGACTTGCGGCCTGGGCCTTGAAGTCCAAGGAAAAGGATCTGGAATTTGGCCTTGGCGAGCAAGGGCCCGAAGTGCGCGACACGCGCACGAAGAAATCCATCAATTACTGGGCGCTGGCCAATCTGGTCAACGTCAACAATGCCGGGATGCCCGAAGATTTGTGGGATATCGGCCTCAACTGCCGTTACGTGTATCACGCGCCGTTTAATTTGCCGGACGTCAAGCGCAAGTTCGGCAACCTCACGCTGACATATGCCGCGCAGATTCACGTTGCGGTGATCGAAGTGGACCGCGAAACGTTTCAGCCCAAGATTTTGACTTACGCTTGTGTCGACGATTGCGGCCGCGCGGTGAATCCGCGCATCGTCGAAGGTCAAGTTCACGGCTGCACAGCGCACGGCATCGGCGCGGCGCTGATGGAAAACTGCGCCTACGACTCCGACGGGAATATGCTGGCTTCCACGTTCAGCGACTACACGCCCATCACCGCCATGAACATGCCTGACCTGCTATACGGCCACATGGAATCGCCATCGCCGTTCACGTTCAATGGCGCAAAAGGGATGGGCGAAGGCGGCGCCGCGCCGGTGCACACCGTCTGCGCGGCATTGCAGGACGCGCTCTATTCGAGCGGCGTGATCATCGACGACTCGCACAACACGGGTGATTCGATTTTTCGTTCGTTGCAGCGCGCAAAAGCAGGCGAGTTTGCGGGGATGGTTCGCGTCGAACATCCGCGGGCTGCTCGCTAGAATAGGCGAGGTGGAATGCGTGGGACGCGACGTTGCAAAGTGGGATTCCACAGCCCGGCGTTACATTTTTATTGAGGTCGCATGAAGCGTGTTTGCATCATCGGTTGTGGTTCCATTGGCAGCCTGTACGCCGCGCACCTGGCCAAGGTCACGGAAGTTTGGGCCTTTGTCCGGCGGCCCGAGCATGCGCGCGCGTTGAACGAGCAGGGGCTGCGCGTCACCGGCACGCATTCGTTTCACGTCAATCTTCGTGCGTCGCACCAGCCCGCGGAGATGCCGCAGTTCGATCTGGGGATCGTCTCCAGTAAAGCCACGCAGACCGCGGAAGCCGTTGGGCCCGTCGCTCACCTCTTCCAAAAGGGCGCGATCCTCTCCTCGCAGAACGGTTTGGGCAGCGAGGAGATCATCGCCAATCTCGCAAAGTCTTATGTTATGCGCGGCACTACGTTCATGAGCGGAACGCGCCACAGCGACACGCACGTGCAGTACGAACTCGATACCGCCACCTGGCTCGGCCCATTCGAACCGACCAACACACCTTTCTCGCTCGTGAAGGAGGCCGCGGATCTGATCAATTCTTCCGGGTTGAAAGCGGTTGCTCTTGAGGACGCCCGCCCCGCGCAGTGGTCCAAGCTGATTTTCAACGCTTCGGTGAATTCCGTTTCCGCGCTCACGGAGCTTCCACACAGTTTTCACTTTGCAGAAGAAAAAAACTTTGGCGACCTTGGAAACCTTTTGCACGCCCTGATCGAGGAAGGGAAGCAGGTAGCGGCTGGACTCGGCGTGAAGCTCCACGAAGATCCGTGGGAAATGAACAAGATCGGCGCGCAAACCGATCATCCGCCGTCGATGCTCTACGACGTTCGCCACAAACTCGCGACGGAAGTCGATTTTCTCGGCGGGGCCATTGCCAGAGAAGCGCATCGTACCGGCATTCCTGCGCCCTTGCACACCGCGCTCTACCGGCTGATCAAGGGGAAAGAAGCTTCCTGGACGTATCAAGGCAAGGAGCACGCGGTAACTACCTGAGCGGAAAATTCATGGGATACGCGATCGATCAAGAAAAATGGCAGCGCGTGCGTGAAATGATGGAGCGTAGTGCTCTGGATGCTATCGTGGCTCGCGCGCCCGACAATGTTCTCTATCTGACGAACTATTGGACCATGAAGGGTTACGACCTGGTGATCTTTTCGCGTGAGGGCGATCCCACGCTCCTGGTGATTGAGCCGAATTTCGCGAGGCGCAGCGCACTGCTTGGAACAAGGATGTACGGTTTTTTCCATTTTATCATCCGAAGGATCCGCGCCCGCCCATGATTCGCGCCGTGGAAATGGCCGTTGAAGTATTGCGCGAGCGCAAGCTTACGCGCCGCGTAGGAATTGAGCTATCGCAAACATCACAAATTTGTGACCGTATGGTGGGAGAGCCCACAGTTTATTGGCAGGGATTTTATGACGCCTTTCGCGCCGCTTGCGACGAAATTGTCGATGCGGCTCCGCTCCTCGCTGAAGTGCGCATGATCAAAACCGATCAGGAAATCGAACGCATGCGGCTCGCGAACGAGCTCGCGGCCATCGGCATGGAGTACACGCGCAAGAACATCAAGCCTGGCATGAAAGAGAGCGAAGTCGCGGCAATGATTGAAGGCCACATCCACGCCGTCGGCGTCGGCTACAAAGGCAAAGTGGATATGGCGCGCGCTTTTACGCTCGTTTGGTCCGGCCCCGGGATCGCCACGTTCACGGCTACCAGCAACCGCCCGATCATCGAGAATGAGCCTACGCTCGTCGAGATTTGGGTTTGCGCCGATGGCTATTGGACTGATTTGACGAAGAATATCTGTCCCGGAAGATTGACCCCTCAATACGATCGCTTGCTCGAACAGTTGTTGAAAATCTTCAGCGACGCGGTCGGCTGCGTGCGCGATGGCGCACCGCTCGGCGAAATCGATCGCATCATCCGCAAGGGCCTCGATGCAGCCGGCTATCCTGGCCAGCCTTCGCATCCCGTGGCCCACGGAGTAGGCGCGCGCGCGCATGAGCCGCCGTATTCGCATCAAGCAGCGCCGGGCGTCATGCGTTCGAATATGGTTTTGGCGATTGAGCCTGGCGCTTACTGGGAAGGTGGCGGTGGCTTGCGCCTCGAAGACAATTTTCTGGTCACCGCGAACGGCTGCGAGAAATTGTGCTCGTACCCCGATGATTTTCGTCTGTGAACGAACGGCACTAAAATGATGGACCGACTTCTATGGAGGCTTCGCGCGCAATGAAGGATGATTTGGCAAAGGCGATCCTGGCACAGGTGCGCGAAGAAGAGATTGTTGCAATGTCTTGCGACGTCGTGAATATTCCGAGCCCCACGGGCGAGGAACTCGAGATGGGCCGCTACATGCGCCGCGCACTTGAAGAAACTGGTTTGAACGTTTCCTGGCAAGAAGTCGAGGAAGGCCGCGCGAACGTGGTGGGCCTCTGGGAAGGCACCGGTAACGGAAAAAGCCTCATGTTCAACGGCCACATGGACACCTCGAACACCGGCCGCGAAACATTTCTCACCGGCCTCGGCTACAAACCGAAAGCCGTCATTCGGGACGGGATGATCTACGGCCTTGGAATTTACAACATGAAGGGCGCGCTGGTTTGTTACACGCAAGCGGTCAAGGCACTCATGCGCGCGGGAGTGAAACTTGAAGGCGACGTGACTATCGCCGCGGTGGCCGGAGAAATTGAAAAAACGCAATGGAGCGATGAGTTCATTGGCAAGGAGTATCGCGGCTACGGCGTTGGCACGCATCATCTCGTGAATCACGGCGTTTTGCCGGACATGTGCATCCTCGGTGAACCAACGGACATGCAGCTCGTTCTCGGCCACTACGGCACGGTGTGGGTCCGCCTTTCCACACATGGGCACTACGTCCACACGGCTTTTACGCGCGGAAAGCAAGACCACAGTTCCATTTTCCGCTTGAAAGAGATTCTTACGCCCGTTTACGAATGGATCGCGGCGTGGGAAAAGAAAGCCTCCTACGACGGCCAGCCCGGCGTGGTGAACGTCGGCTGCATCCGCGGCGGCTATCCATGGCGCGTCAGCCGCACGCCGGAGCGCGCCGATGTTTTTCTTGACGTGCGCGTTCCTCCAACCATGCCGCTGAAAGAAGTGCGCGTCTCCGTCAAGCAGCTCGTCCTCGATTTGCGCAAAAAACATCCGAACTACGGCATCGAATATGAAACGTTTGTTTCTGTCCCTGGGGCGGAAATCTCGAAAGATCACCAACTCGTGAAAACCATTGAGTCCTGCCACCAGCGCGTCCTCGGCTCGGCGCCGAAGCACGCCACCGTTCTCTGGGATTCCGATGCTTCGGTCATGACTCGCTTCGGCATCGAAACGCTGAATTATGGCCCCTCTAGCGGTCCGCGCGACGCCGAAGGAGAAAAAGTCGCTATCGAGACGCTCGTCAACACCACTAGAGTTTACGCGCTGGCTGCGGCCGAGATCTGCGGCGCGCACTGAGGGCCTAAGATATAACCCGGAGAAAACTGCAATGACCAGTCAAAAAGAGATCGACCGGCGCTACCACAACATCCGCAACGCGATGACCGCCGAAAAAGTCGACGTCATCATTGTCTGCGGCAATCAGTACACGGGCTTCGAAGGCGCCGTGCGTTATACCTCCGGCTTCGAAATTGTGCATCGCTATGTCTACGTGCTCATCCCGCTCGCTGGCGATCCCACGCTCGTCTTTCCGCGTGAGGCGCGCTGGATCGGCGACAAAAAAGCGCCCTGGGTCCGCGAAAAAGTCTGGGCGGAAATTCCCGGCAAATGGCTGCGCGAAGAAATCGAAAAACGTAACTGGAAACGCGTCGCGGTCTACGGCATGGACTACATCATGGCCGTCCGCGATTATCGCGAGCTGCAACAAGGCGCGTTCGAACTTGTCCCGTTCGATTTTCATTTCGACATGGCGCGCGCCGTGAAGAGCGAAGAAGAACTCGAAGGCTTCCGCGACAGCATGGACATCATTCTGGACGGCTTCCACGCGCTGCTCGAAGCCTATGAGCCGGGAAAAAGCGAAGCCGAAATCATGGCCCCCGCCGTCGAACGCTTTTTCGCGCGAGGCGCTGGCCCGCGCATGATGAATATCGTCCTGAGCGGCACGGGCGGTGAAGCCGAAGCGCACTTCAAGGTTCCTTCGCAACGCAAAGTCGGCCCCGACGATTTACTGCTCTACTCGCTCGAAATCACCGGCGAAGCCGGCTACTGGATCGAATTTTCCCGGGCCTTGATCCGCGGAAAAATCAGCTCCCGCACCAAAGCCATGAGCGACGTCTACCCTCATGCCATGGAAGCCGCGCGCGAAAAGATGCACGAAGGCGTCCTCGCCAGCGAAGTTCACAAAGCCGCCGCCGATGTCTTTAGCAAGGCAGGCTTCGCGCTGGGCCATCTCACGGGTCATTCCATCGGCATGACCATGATCGAGCATCCCGCCATCGGCGCGAACACGAAGATCGAGCTAAAGGAAAACATGGTGCTCAGCTTTCATCCGCAGGTCGTCGATCAAGACGGTCAGGTTTGCCTCTACACGCAAGACACCTATCGCGTCGGCAAGAAAGAAGGTGAATGCCTGGCCAATGTTCCGTGGCGTTTCTATCCGGGTGTGGAGGCCCTGAAGACCGCATGAGCGTGAAAATCTGCATTGTCGGTTGTGGCGCCATTGGCAGCATTTTCGGCGCGCATCTTGCGCGTCTTGAAGATGTTGAAGTGCACGCCTACGATGTTTTTGAAGCGCACATGCGCGCCATTCAGGAACGTGGCTTGCGCATCAGCGGCGCCGCCGATTTCACCGCGCGTCTTCATGCTACTTCGAACGCCCGCGAAATCCCTGCGTGCGATTTCGGCATCGTCGCCACCAAAAGCACGCACACGCGAACTGCAATTGAGCAGACCGCGCACATTTTCGGCCCGCGCAGCGCCGTGTCTTCCGTGCAAAACGGCGTGGGCAACGAAGAAATCCTCGCCGAGCACGTTCCTTGCGTCATCCGCGGCACAACGTTTCCCGCCGGGCACGTCATCGAACCCGGCCACGTCGGCTTCGACATCAACGGCGACACCTGGCTCGGCCCGTTCGAGCCCACCAACACGCCCTACGAGCGCGTCGAAAAACTCGCCGAACTCCTCAATCGTTCCGGCTTGCGCGTCATTCCGCTGAAAGATGCGCGCGGCGCGCAGTGGACCAAACTTATCTTTAACGCTTCCACAAATCCTGTCGGTGCACTCACCCTGCTGCATCACGGCGCAGCAACGCGCTACGCGCCCACCGGCACGCTCTTCAACGCCCTGATCGCCGAAGGCGAAGCCGTCGCCAAAGCGCTTGGCATCGAGCTTCACGGCGATCCGCGCGCGCTGGTGCAAAAAGGCGCCAACGCTCCCGGCAAGCATCGCGCCAGCATGCTGCAAGACATTCTTGCCAAGCGCCAAACCGAAGTGGATTTCATGAACGGAGCGATCGCCGACTGGGGCGAGAAAACCGGCGTCCCCACGCCGTTGAACCGCGCTCTCTGGCAATTGGTAAAAGGACTCGAACATTCCTGGATCGATCCGGCGTGAGAGAACATTCACATATCGTCCGCAAACGGAGAAAAGTGCAACGATGAGCACGCCTTTCAAAATCGGTGTTTTGCAGCTCAGCATGGAACCCCTCAACGAGACCGTGGCCATGGCCCAGGCTTGTGACGCCGCAGGCTTCGACACCTTTTGGCTTGCCGAGGCCTACCCCTGGTGGCGAAAGCACTCCATGGAAGCGCGCTCTTCCACCGCCGTGACCGCCATCGTCGCTCGCGAAACCAAAAAAATCGTTATCGGCTGGGGCATCATCTCTCCGTACACGCGCCATCCCGTGCAAATCGCCATGGAAGCGCGCGTACTCCAGGAAGCTGCCGGCAAGGATCGTTTCCTGCTTGGTCTCGGCGCTTCCAAAATTTTTATGAAGGAAATCGGCGAAGGAGAAAAAGGAAAAGAAGTTGGCCCCGCGACGGTGATGCGTGAAAGCATTGAGATTGTTGAAGCCATGCTGGCGGGCAACGAAGTGAAATACGAAGGCAAAGCCTTCCAGGCTTATTCCCCCGCGCTGAAATCCGATGCGCACGTTCCGCGCTGGCGCGTTCCCGTGTATGTTGGTGCAACGGGGCCCGTGCTACAGCGTCTGGCCGGCTCGCATTCCGACGGCTTGCTGACCGCCAGCATCACCACACCGAAATTCGTCGAATACTCCCGCAAGATGATGGAAGAAGGCGCGCGCAAAGCAGGGAAGGATCCTGCGAAACTCGATCTCGGCTCGGTGATCGTCGGCAGCATCGGTGAAGACGTAAAAACCGCCCGCGAAGGCGCTCGCGAAATGGCCGCGATGTATCTCGCCAACAAAGTCCAGAACATCCGCGGATCCGCCGATACTCTTCTCGAATGCGCCGGCCTGGCGTTCGAAGAAATTCGCCCCATCGCCGAAGCCATGGAATCTGGGGGGCGAAAAGCAGCAGCGCGTGCCGTCACCGATGCCGTTCTCGACAAAGTCTGCCCCATCGCCGGCACGCCGTCGCAGTGCATCGAAAAACTCGAAGAGTATCGCGCCTCCGGTTGCACGCACATCATGCTCGAACTGTGGGGCGACAACCGTCCTGAGCAAGCGCGTCTGTTCGGCCAAAAAGTTCTTCCGCACTTTCACAAGCACTAACAACACGGCGGAAAGCGCAATGCAACCACCTCCCTTGCAGGGGCGCAGCATGCTGCGCCCTTACCAGCAATGGTCCAATGTCGAGTACGATTTTCCTCCGCCTCAATCACCGCACCTAAGGGAGGCCAAATTGACGCTGTGCCTGTGAACCCGCGCGGGATCTACTCTGAGGAATCACTGCTATTGTGGACCACGTGGGGGGAGTGGATGTCGAACTTCGCATCTGTGAAAACCGCGAACGGTGTAGCAGGTCTGAGAGATCTTTCAATCGTCGACCTTTCGGCAATTGTCGACTACTGGCTCCTGAGTCCGGAGGAGCACCTTGCCTTCATGGGCGTCGATCGCGAGCTGTTAGGATCTGCGAAAGCCGTGCACACACGTTTCCAGAATTCGATTCCCACAGGCGATCCAAACCAGCGCACGATTTCTTTGGCAATCACGCTCGATGAAAAACTTGTCGGTTACACCCTGCTCAATCGCTATTTCGCACACGTGAACTATTCCCATTGGCACATCATCGTGCCAAACTTGCGCGCCAAGGGCCTTTCCACCGCTCTTTATCCCTTCCGCATCAAGGCCTATTTCGATCTCGCGCCAATCTCGCAATTGATTCATCAAACGCGAACGCGCAATATCGGCGTCAACCGCGTGCTCGATAAATTCATTCCCGTGGCGGAAACAAAGTACATTGAGAAGCCCGACGGCGTCGCAGCGCCCGGCGAATTTCATCTCCGCTATGTGACCCGCAAGGATATTCCCAAACTTTTTGCCCGCGCAGAAGAGCTGGCGGCAATTCCAAGCGTAAATCATACGTCCTCTTAGCCGCCCTGGAATCCGCCGGAGGACTCGTAGAACAATGTCAGTTCCCATGGCAACGCAAACCCCAGCAGACGATCTTGCGGCAAATATCCTGGCAATGATCGGCGACGCGCAAAAACGAATCTATGCCTTGGCGCGGGAAACTCCGGTCGAACTCCTTTCTGGCGAACATCGTGTGCCGGCTACAGCGCGCGTTTATCTGAAACTCGAGCACCTGCAAAAGACCGGCTCCTTCAAACTCCGTGGCGCCACCAATAAAGTGATGAGTCTCTCCCACGCCGAAGCCGCAGCGGGGGTCGTGACGTCTTCCACCGGGAATCACGCTTTGGGCGTTGCCACTGCCGCGAAGCACCGCGGGATTGACGCGGAGGTTTTTGTCTCCACGCAGGTCTCCGGGGAAAAAGTGCGCAAGATTCAGGAATGCGGCGCGAGGATTCGCGTCGTGGGTGACAATACACTCAACGCCGAGCTTGTCGCGCGCCAAGCCGCCTCCGATTTCGGCAGAATCTATATCTCGCCCTACAACGATCCGTTCGTCATTGCGGGGCAGGGCACGATCGGACCGGAGCTTTGCCGTCAAGTTCAGCGAATGGATGCCGTGTACATCGCCGCGGGCGGCGGTGGATTACTCAGTGGCGTCGGAACTTACCTTCGAGCTATGTCCCCGCACACCGAAATGGTCGGCTGCTGGCCAGAAAACTCACGCATCCTTTATGAATCCATCCGCTCGGGGCGCCTCATCGATTTCCCTGAAACGTACACCCTCTCGGAGAGCACCGCCGGTGGCATGGAAGCCGGCTCAATCACGTTTCCACTGGCGCGGAAGGCAATGCACCGCGGCATTCTCGTCAGCGAGGCGGAAATTCTGGAAGCCATGCGCTGGGCGCATCAGCGAAGGTGGGGAATAGAAGGCGCTGCGGCAGTTGCCCTCGCTGCGTATTTTAAGGAAGCGTCCAGTTCGCAAGAAAAGACCGTGGTGATCCTACTCTGTGGAGGAAACCCTTCGCCCGAAGTGCGGAAGCATCTGCAATAACGAAAAGCCATATTCTTCTCCCGAGTGCCGCGGCGGATCCTCTGTGCAGTGCTGGTGACAGCGAGTACTGGCAGAAACCGCTACCGCCATGATAAAGATAGGCCTGCTCACGACATCTGGAAGTGCTCAGCCGAAGGTGCCATACAGGGGCGCTAGTGAATTTCACGGTCCGTGAACTGAAAATTCAATCGAGGAGGTCTCCATGTTTCGCAAACTGCTCGGTACCAACGACGACCCGGTCCTCACGATTCTCAGACTTGTCCTGGGTTGCATTTTCTTCGCTCATGGCGCGCAAAAAATGCTGGGCTGGTTTGGTGGATATGGTTTCACCGGCACAATGGGTTTTTTCACCCAGCAGATGCACATCCCCGCGCCATTTGCCTTTCTGGCCATCGCCGCGGAGTTCTTCGGGTCCCTCGGCTTGCTGCTGGGTTTGCTCACACGCGTTGCGGCCTTCGGCATCGTCTGCGACATGCTCGTCGCCGTCTATATGGTGCACTTCCAAAACGGGCTATTCATGAATTGGTATGGCACTCAGAAGGGTGAAGGATATGAGTATCATCTCCTGGCAATTGTCGTTGGCCTATCCATCATGATCAGAGGTGCCGGAAGTCTATCCGTCGACCGCGCGATCACAGCAAAAGCGACGTAATCCGACCACCCCCTGCTTGTCCTGTAACATTTTCGTCGTCTGCCTACGTCTAACACTTGGCAAGGACCACGTGTACCCATATTGCTGGAAATCCGCATGGTGGAAGAACATGAGGGTGAAGGTGCGTTTTGTCCGTAAGGAACTAACGCTCACCGCAGTCGTCTGTCTCGGTGCCGCAGTATTCACGCCGGCCATCCCAGCTATGCCGGCCCCGCAAGGACCTGCACAAAACGCTGTTGCCAAGCCGGTCGGAACCGTCAAAACCATTGCCGGGAATACTATAACGCTTACGATCGATGCGGGCAGCGAAGTCACTGTTCTGATTCAAGACGCGACGCGTCTGCTTCGCATCGCTCCGGGCCAAAAGGATTTGAAAGACGCCGCACCCATCCAGTTGAAGGACTTGCAGCCGGGCGACCGCATCCTCGTTCGCGGAACCCTGGCTGCGGACGGCAAGTCCGTGAACGCCACGTCCGTAATCGCCATGAAAAAAACGGACATTGCGGAGAAGCAGGCGCGCGAACGCGAAGAGTGGCAAAAGCACAGCGTGGGAGGCCTGGTCAACGGAATCGATGCCGCTGCGGGCACGATCACTATTGCCACCGCGGCATCGGGAGACAAGAAGAACGTGCTGATTCATTTTTCGAAGGACACCGTTCTGCGCCGCTACGCCCCGGACTCCACCAAATTCGATGAAGCCAAACCCGCTCTGCTCGACCAGATTCAAACGGGAGACCAGCTTCGCGCCCGGGGCATCCGCAGCGCCGACGGTACGGAGCTGACGGCCGAGGAAATCGTTTCCGGCTCGTTTCGCAGTATCGCCGGAACGATTAGTGCGATTGACGCCGCAGCAGGAACGATCAACGTAATGGACCTGGCGACCAAGCAAAATGTCATCGTGAAGATCACCACGGAATCACAGCTTCGAAAATTGCCTTTACCCATGGCTCAGCGCATCGCCGCACGCTTGAAGGGTACTGGAGCGGATGCGCCATCTGCTTCTGCGTCCGCGTCGGCTCCTCCGGCGCAGCCTACAGCCACTTCTCCTTCGGGGCCAGGCGGCACGGGACGGGGCGGGGGAGCACCTGACTTGCAGCAAGCCATTGGCCGCATGCCTGCCGCAACGCTTTCGGATTTGCAAAAAGGCGATGCAGTCATGATTGTTGCCACGCAAGGAACAAGAGACGCTGGCGTTACGGTGATCACTTTGCTTGGCGGTGTCGAACCGATCCTTCAGGCATCGCCGAAAGATGGAGCATCCACGATTCTCTCCCCGTGGAGCCTGAATAGCGGCGGAGGCGAAGCAGCCGCGCCATAAGTCCGCGCCGCGGACTCAACCATTTTCCAGGAGCAGGAATGCACTTTAGGGTTGTTCGGTTCGCGGTTTTTATTCTCGCCCTGTTTTTCTATTTTCTCGTTGCCGCTCCTTCATGGGCGCAAACGGCTACCGGTTCTCTGCGCGGTCAAGTCACCGATCCTTCCGGTGCTTCGGTAGGAGGAGCGACGGTGCTGGTGCTCACGCCTGGTGGAGCAGCACTCAACTCCACCACGAATCGCGATGGCATTTTTGAGGTGCAGGGACTCGCGCCGGGAAAATATGGCGTAAGAGTATTAGCTCAGGGCTTCGCTACTTTTGAAGCCCAGAGTGTCGAGGTGGCCGCCGGACCCGCAACGAAGCTGAACGTCCCACTGAAAATCGAAGAACAAGAGCAAAAGGTCGAGGTTACGGATTCGTCCACCAAAGTGGATGTCAGCCCGGAGAATAACGCGAGCACGGTGGTGCTGAAGGGAAAAGACCTGGAGGCGCTTTCGGACGATCCCGATGAATTGCAGTCCGAGCTGCAAGCGCTGGCGGGGCCCTCCGCCGGTCCCAACGGCGGACAAATTTACATCGACGGCTTTACGGCTGGACAGTTGCCTCCGAAAGCATCGATTCGAGAAATCCGCATTAACCAGAATCCGTTTTCCGCCGAGTACGATAGGCTGGGTTATGGGCGGGTCGAAATCTTTACCAAGCCTGGCACAGACCAGCTTCACGGACAGCTTTTCCTGACCGGCAACACCAACTCCTTCAATTCACGGAATCCGTTTGACGCCAGCGCCGCCGGAACATCGCCTCCGGGCTACGAGACCACGCAGTTCAGCGGCAGTGTTGGGGGCCCGCTCAGCAAGAAAGCATCGTTCTTTTTCAATTTCGAGCGCCGGGATATCAATGACCTTTCCGTGGTCAACGCGCAGATCCTCGATCCCAATTTCAATGTCACGGAGTTCACCCAGGCCGTGCCCAATCCCCGCACCCGCACGAACCTCAGCCCGCGGCTGGATTACCAGGTAAGCGCAAACAACACGCTCACCGTGCGCTATCAATACGAACACAACAACGAAACTAACGACGGCATCGGGCAGTTCAATCTCGCATCTCTAGGGTATAACGAGCTCAACACCGAGCAGACTCTTCAGATCAGCGATACCCAGATCCTGAGCCCCAAAGTTATCAATGAGACGCGCTTCCAGTTTATTCGCGAAACCACGGACCAAACGCCGCAGAGCACTGCTCCGACGCTTTCCATTCAGGGCGCGTTCGTGGATGGCGGCAACCCTTCGGGGAAGAGCAGCGACATCCTCGACCGCTACGAATTGCAGAATTACACTTCGATGTCGCTCGGCAAGCACTTCTTGAAATTCGGTGGCAGGCTGCGCGTGAATCGCGATTCCAATGAATCGAACGGGAATTTCAATGGAGAGTTCAACTTCGGGTCGCGTGTGACTCCCGCCGGGACGGGATGCGCAAATGCCGGCACGCAGCTCACCGGAATCCAGGCCTTTACGTTGCTGCAAACGGGACTGGCCAATCCACCGGCGAACGTTTCGCCGGAACAAAATTTGCAGATGCTGATCGCTTGCGGCTTCGGGCCCAGCCGGTATTCCATCACGGCGACTCCCGCGCTCAATGGCAGCCCGCTCGTGGACGTGAACTGGCTTGACGCCGGGTTGTATGTGCAAGATGACTGGCGCGTTCGGCCCAACATCACGGCAAGTTTCGGATTGCGCTTCGAGACGCAAGATCATCTTTCCGACCATGCCGATTTCGCTCCGCGTGTTGGCATTGCCTGGGGCATTGGCGGCGACGCCAAGAAGGCGCCCAAAGTTGTGCTGCGCGGCGGCTTTGGCATTTTTTATGACCGGTTTACTTATGATCTCGTTGTGCAGCAGGAACGGCTCAACGGTCTCATCCAACAGCAATTTGTGGTGAACAATCCCAACTTTTTCCTGACCGACATTCCTGTGGTGAGCCAGCTTCAGCAAACCGGCACCGCCGCATCGATTTACCAGGTGAATCCGGCGCTGCGGACTCCTTACATCATGCAAACGGGCGTCAGCCTGGAGCGGCAACTCACCAAAAACGCCAACCTGGCCATCACTTATCTTTCTTCGCGCGGGATTCATCAGTTTGATACGAACGACATCAATGCGCTGAATCCAGCGAATAACGGGCTGCGCCAAAATCCCGCGGCGGGCAACATTTTTCAATATCAATCGGAAGGCATCTTCAAGCAGAACCAGCTTATCGTGAACAGCAGCATCCGTCTGGGTGCGAAGCTTTCGCTCATCGGTTACTACACGCTGAACTATGGTCGTTCCGATACCAATGGCGCGGGAAGCATCCCCTCGAATCCCTTCAACCTCAGCGAAGATTACGGCCGCGCCGCCTTCGACGTGCGCCACCGGGTTTTCATTGGCGGAACCATCGGCTTGCCGTACTCTTTCCGCTTGAGCCCTTACCTCATCGCCAGCTCGGGGATCCCGTTCAATATCACCAACGGCGCGGACCCCTTCGGCGATTTGCAATTCAACGCCAGGCCCTCCTTGGCAAGCTGCACTTCCGCGCCTTCCACCAATATTGTGTCAACGAAATTCGGTTGCTTCAATCTCACTCCCGCACCAGGAGAACCGGCCATTCCAATCAACTTTGCGGAAGGACCCGGACGCTTCACCTTAAACCTTCGCCTTAGCAAAACCTTCGGCTTCGGTAAAAAAACAGAGAAGGTTCCCACGGGAGCGCCCGGTGGTCCGGGAGCCGGTGGAACCTTTGGCCGCGGTCCCGGCGGTCCCCGGGGCGGCGGTGGCGGACGCGGCTTTGGCGGATTCGACGGAAATACCACTGGCCAGCGCTACAGCCTTACGTTCGGCGTCGCTGCTCGAAATATCTTCAACAACGTAAACGTGGCCACGCCCATTGGGGACTTGAGTTCGCCGATCTTCGGACAATCGAACGGGCCTGCGGGCCAGCCTTATTCTTCTTCCACCGCAAATCGGCGCATCGATTTGCAGGTGACCTTCGCTTTTTAGCGCGCTCTCAACCGGATTCCCGGTCCAGCCATTCTTTGGTGTGTTTTGGCGGGCGCTTGCGCTTGTCCGCGATTACGCGCGTGGCGGCCGGCGCGATGCCAGATTGACGGGCTGCACGTCTGGCTTCTTTTCCAACGTCCAGGACTTTTTTCTTGCGCTTCTTCATTGCTGTTGTTTTCTAACGTGATTTTCACGCCACGCCTGGCTCGCCCATTTGTCTGCAAGGTCCCGACCGGACCTAGTTTTTCGATCCTCAACCCGGCTTGTTGGCGGGCACGCTTTCGTTGGGACTGAAGAGCGGCGCCAGCGAGATCTTCTTGCGTTCGGCGAGTTCGGCGGCGACGCTCTCCAGGTCCTTCTTGTCGAATCCCATGGAGCTGACTTTGACGGTGCCTTCGGTGTCGATTAGAAAAATCGTAGGGACGCTGGTCAGGCCATAGCCATTGGAAACCGGATAGCCTTCTTCATCGAGGAGCAGGGGAAAAGTTATGCCGTACTCGTCGGCAAATTTCTTGGTGGCGCGGGCGTCGTCCTGTGAAATGCCAAGAAATGTAACCCCATCGCCCCCGTAGCGTTTGTACAGCCGTTCGAGGAAGGGAAACGTGAACTGGCAGACGGGGCACGAGATTTTGAAGAACGCCGCCACCACGGGGCCGCGCTCCATCAGCGTGCCGAGCGAATAGTTCTTGCCGTCCAGTCCTTTGAGCGAAAAGCCAGGTGCCATGTTGCCCGCAACAATGTGGGTCATCTGTTTTCCGGTTCCTATCCAGCGTGAAAGCCGCCGCAAGAATCCCATAACTTGAGTGTATCGCAAGATGGGTTGATGAGTGAGTGCTGGGGCCGCGAGGGAGTTGAGGCAATCCCCCTTGGCTGCACGTCTCCTAACCAAATCCTTACAAACCTCTCAGGACTTCTTAGTGTGGCCGATTGGACTATTGGGTTGGCCGCGGGAGGCAATCGCATCCGTGCGAGTGAGGCCGCAATGTCGCTTACGATCTTCCTGGCGTTTTGCATTCTTGGGTGTGATTTCTTGCTGTATGTGCTGTTTCAGTGGATCTACGGTGAGAAGCACAGAAAACGCGCCCGCCGGGTGGCTAGCCGCAAGATGAAGGGTCTCCCTGTCTCCACGAGAAAGGCCCAAGACGCTAGGGTGCTCTCGTTTTCTCCAGGAGCCATGCGCTCCCGCACTGGGTTTTTCTGATCGGAGCCTCCGTTCCTTGCCCTGCTACGGCTTTGTAACTACGAGAACCGGCACCAGCGGGCCGCTCAAGTGATTGCAATGCTGGCTATAGATCGTCTCCCATCCTCCCAAACTCCCGATAGTATGCTTAAAAAATTCGAGCTGTAGTGTCGGCGATCAAACGAAATCCAGTGCCTCACGGGACAAAATCGTTCATTGTCTAGAGATTAGCGAGCGAAGCGATGACGATGACAGCGAACTACCGCGTTCAGCGCTGGTCGAGTTCGTCGAGGGAGCGGGGCCAGTCTTGGCGGAGGAGGCGGCTGAGGGCGCGGTCGGCGAGGAGCTTTCCGCCGGTTTGGCAGCGCGGGCAGTAGTTGGTTTCGTTGGAGGCGTAGCGAATGCGCTGCACCTTCGTGCCGCAGTCAGGGCAGGGTAAACGGTAACGGCCGTGAACGGCCATGCCTTCGCGAAACGCGGTGACCTTTTCGGGGAATTTTTCGCCGGCAGCGTCGCGCAGTTTTTGCGTCCAGAGAGTGAGGGTGTGGCGGACGGAATCGTGGAGGCGGCCGATTTCTTCTGGATTCATGCGTTGGGTGAGCATGAGAGGCGAAAGGCGGGCGTGGTGGAGGATCTCGTCGGAGTAGGCATTGCCTATGCCGCTGAAGAGATGGGGGTCGGTGAGAGCGCGCTTCAGCGTGTGATTGGCGGAGGTCAGGACGGATTGAAATTGGGCTAGGTTTGCGGAGAGCACGTCGATTCCACCGGGGTCGAGTTGGGCCAGGGCAGCTTCGCCCGCAATGAGATGGAGCGAGGCGCGTTTCTTGCTGCCCGCTTCGGTGAGAGTGAGAGTGCCGGAATCGAAGTCGAAGGCGGCGAGGACGCGCTTACCATCGGGAGTGATGCGCCGCTGGCTCCAGTGGAGGCGTCCGGCGATCATCAGGTGGAGGACGATCCAGAGATCGTTGTCGAGGCCGATGGCGATGCGCTTACCAATGCGGCGGAGCGCGGTTACTTTGTGGCCGAGGGCGGAATCGATCGGCGGGTTTGCCGTTCGAAGAAGGAAGGGACTAGCGATCTGAACCCGCTCGAGAACGTGGCCGAAAACGCGACGCTCCAGCGCTTCGATGTAGACGACGATATCTGGAAGTTCGGGCATGTGGGGATTGCCTCGGTCGTACCTAAAAGCGATAAAGTAGAATACGGCTGTGCGGCTGATTCGCAAAACGAGAGAACGCGAGGCTGTACACCGAACGAGCCGTGAGATTGCGCGGCCAGGGAAGCGGAAAAACCATGATGACGATTGAAGAGTGCCGGGAATTTTATGCGCGAGAAGTAAAGTTTGCCGCAAACCTGACGACGCCGGGGCTAGTGGAGGCATTCGCTCAGGTGCCGCGGGAGAAGTTTCTGGGGCCGGGGCCGTGGCAGCTTGGTTCCGCGGAAGGGCGCGCGATGTCGGCGGCGGGGATGCTGCAATTGTCCTATGTGACGGTGGACGACCCGCGCGATGTCTATCACAACGTGGTCATTTCGCTGGACCGCGCGAAGGACATCAACAATGGGCAGCCGAGCGCGCTGGGGCGCTGGATCGACGCGCTGGAGTTGAAGGTGGGAGCGCGCGCGTATCACCTGGGATGCGGGGTGGGCTACTACACCGCGATCATGGCGGAAGTGGTGGGACCGAGCGGGAGCGTGGTTGGTGTGGAACTGCAGCCGGAGCTAGGCGAGCGCGCTAAGAAAAATCTTGCAGGCTACAAGAATGTAACCGTGGAAGCGGGAGACGGTGCGACGTTCGATCCGGGCGAGCGCGACGCGATATTGGTGAACGCGGGAGTCACGCATCCGCAGACCATGTGGTTGGATAGGCTGGTCGATGGCGGGCGGCTTGTGGTGCCGTTTACGATGGCCATGAATCCGACGATTGGACAGGGCGTGATGACCAAGATTGTGCGGCAGCGCGGCGCCTACTCGGCGGAAATGGTTACGCCGTTAGCGATTTATTCGGGTGGAAGTATGCGCGATCCGTTGCTCGAACCGTTCATGCTGAAGGCGCTGACGACGGGAGGGCTGTTGAAGCTGAAATCGGTGCGGCGGGATGCGCACGAGGCGGTGGAGAGTTGCGTGTTGCATGGAAGGGAAGTGTGTTTGAGCTTGGCTGAACCAGTTTGGGCGGCGGAGGTCGGAGGGCGAGACTGAGACTTGGCCACTTTCGGAGAGAGGCGCTCTGTGGACGACGAGATGACGCGAATTGGAAAAGAGAGCCGGACTAAGGTCCGGCACCTGCAAAAGTGAAGAAGCGGTTAGTGGATTTGCTTGGTTTTGCGGGACATATAATCCATCAGGAGATACTGGCCGAGCGTGTATGGCGTCGTGAAGTAGGCTTTGCCGCGGCACATTTCGGTGATTTTCTGGACGAAGTGGACGAGCGAATAGTCAGAAGCGAGCATGAAGGTGTTGATGAGGATGCCGGCGCGCTTGCACTTGTTCACTTCTTCGAGGGTTTGGCCGACGACGAAGGGATCGAGGCCGAACGCGTTTTTGTAAATGCGGCCGTCCTCGAGCGTTAGCGCCGAGGGCTTGCCGTCAGTGATCATGATGATCTGCCGCATGTCTTTTTTCTGCCGGAGCAGGATACGCTGGGCCATTCGCAAGCCTTCACGCGTATTGGTGTAGTACGGACCGACTTGTACGCGGGCGAGTTCACCGAGAGGCACTTCCTCGGCGCTATCGTGAAAGAGAACCAAACTTAACGTGTCGCCAGGATATTGCGTGCGGATGAGATGTGAAAGCGCCATGGCCACGCGCTTGGCGGGCGTGAAGCGGTCTTCGCCATAGAGAATCATACTGTGGCTGCAATCGAGCAGCAGGACGGTGGCGCAGGAACTTTGGTATTCGCACTGATGCACCATCAAGTCCGAATAGTCAATTTCGATAGGTACTTTCGCGCCACCGCGGCGCACGGCGTTGAAGAGCGTTTCACTGATATCCATGTTCAGCGTGTCGCCGAACTCATAGGGCCGTGATATGCCGCCGGATTCCACGCCGGTGGAAAGATCGCGGGTGTCGTGGCGGCCAAAACTGCTGCGTCCGAGCGAGCCGAGCAAATCCTGCAATGTTTTGAATCCCAGAAAGTCGATCGTCTTGTCGGTGATTTCGAAGCGCGCTTCGTTCTGACGGTCTTGCCGCTGGCCAAGCTGGCCGCGCGCGGAAGTTTGCGGAGGCGGAGTCACTTGCGGAGGCTGTTGCGGGTTGATGAAACCTTGTTCGGCCATGCGCTCCATCAGTTTGTCGAGCAGGTCTTTGACGGCTTGGCTGTTCATCGCTTGCGGGTTCTGAAGCATTTCGCGGAGTTCATCAGTCATGGCGTCTTCGGGAAGAAGGTCGCCTTCCTGCAACGCGCGCAGTATCGCTTCGCGCAAGGCTTCCATCGAGCGATCCGGATCCATTTCGGAGACGCCGTAGTATTGCGATTCGAAGCCGCTTTGCAGGAAGAAGTCGCCGAGACGCTTCATCAGTTCTTCGAGGTCGATGGCGTCGGCGGGTTCGCCGATGTATTTTCCGTACTTGATGAATTTCATGGGCGGTCCCCACCGGGGTGTACATCTTGCCGAAATGGGGCGCAGCAATGCTGCGCCCCTACAAAGATAATTTGCTCAATGTGTTCGCCCATGGTTGTGGTGAGATTCATCGAATGCACCTATTAGTTGAACTGGCGGCGCGGCGGGCGGCCGGGCGTTTCGCGCTGCTCGGGCTGACGCTGCGGCTTTTCGGCGTAATAGCCTTTTTCCTCGCTGCGGCCGATGCGGCGGTGCGCCCACAAGCCTTCGAGAATCATTTCCGCGGCGGAGGCCGTCGCGCCCGCGTCCTTGTGATCCTTTACTCCCAGCCGGCCGACGTGTTCGAGCAAGCCTTGAATCTTTGAGAGCTGACTGAATCGCTCCGCCGTGCTCACCACCTCGGGCAATTTCAATTCGCCGCCGAGTTCAAACCATTGGATGACCGGCTGAAAATTTACTTCTGTGAAGTGTTTGCTGAAGACACGGCCAACGGCTGTTCGAATAAGCTCCCGCGCCACCGTGTCCGCCCCTTTCAGTTCGCCTTCGTATTCGAGTTCCAGCTTGCCGGTAATCGCGGGAAGCGCGGCATAAATGTCGGCGACACGCGCGACGGAAACGCCTTCGCTGGTGCGGGCAGCGCGCTGTTCGGCGCTGCTGATGACACTTTCGAGCGTAGTGATCGGTAAGCGCTGGCTGACGCCCGAGCGGCGGTCCACCCGTTTGTCTTCGCGCGCCTGGAAGGCAATCTCCTCGATGACCTGGCGCAAGTACGCCGGGACGTCCACCTTCCTTGTGGAATCGCGGCCCACCCAGGCTTCCTGCGCGGTGATGGTCATGCCTTCCTCGATGCTCGATGGGTAGTGAGTGCGAATTTCTGCCCCGATGCGGTCTTTCAGCGGCGTGATGATTTTTCCGCGGGCGGTGTAATCCTCGGGATTCGCCGTGAAAACGATGAGCACGTCCAGCGGCAAACGCAATGGATAGCCCTTAATCTGGATGTCGCCTTCCTGCATGATATTGAACAGGCCGACCTGGATTTTTCCGGAAAGGTCGGGCAATTCGTTGATCGCGAAAATGCCGCGGTTGGCACGGGGAAGCAGGCCGTAATGAATGGTCAGCTCGTCGGAGAGGTCACGGCCGCCGCGCGCGGCGCGGATGGGATCCACATCGCCGATGATGTCCGCCATGGTCACATCGGGCGTTGCGAGCTTTTCGACAAAACGCTGGTCGCGCGGCATCCAGGCGATGGACGTGTTGTCGCCTTCGGCGGCGATGCGCTCGCGGCACGCGCGACAGATAGGGTGAAGCGGGTCGTCGTTGATTTCGCACCCGGCAACCACGGGAATCTCCGCGTCCAGCAACTGCACCAGACCGCGCAGGATGCGGCTCTTGGCCTGCCCGCGCAGGCCGAGCAAAATGAAATTGTGGCGAGAGAGCAGGGCATTAACGATTTGCGGCACGACGGAGTCTTCATAGCCGTGAATGCCAGGGAAGAGCGGCTCGTTTTTCTCGATGGCGCGGAAGAGGTTGCGGCGGATCTCGTTTTTGACCGGGAGCGAGGCGGTACGCGCGTCAAAGTCCGGGATGCGCTTGAGCTCGCCGAGCGTGCGTGGCTTGGGATGTCCTGCCGACGAATGCGTCGATGTACTTGCCGTCATGGGGCCCCGTTCCGTGTCCCGGCACTGCCGGGACACACGAAAACTAGTTCAAACCGTGTCCATTGCCGCCGGCGCGATGGCGCATGGCTTCTGTCTTCTGTAGATGCGGCGCCCACTCCCGAAGGTAGGCTACCAAGCGCTCCTGGCGGTCGGCTTCCGAGCGCAGCTCGAGCAATTGTTGCTTCCAAAGCAGATCGATCGGAAGCGTGCCCGCCACCAAGAAGGAAAGCTCGGGCGATTCGCCGCACGCATTCTTCGGGTAGTCGTCGAAAATGAGCGTGTGGCACGCTTCGTAGAGTTCCACCAGCTCCTTGCGCACGCGCTCGTTTAGCGGAAATTCGCGGTCCTCGAGATAGTCCACCTGGCCCTCGCAAAGGGGATCTTCGGTGAAGAGTTCGACGACACGAAAAGGCGCGCGGCCCACCGTGAGAATATCCATGCGCCCGTCTTCGTAGCGCTTCACGACCTCAAGAATCTCGGCGGTGCAGCCCACGCGTGCGACACCTTTGGGCAGAGACAACACCATGCCGAACTCGGATTTTTCCTTCAGGCAGCGCTTGACCATCTCACGATAGCGCGGCTCGAAAATGTGCAAGGGGAGTTCCGCGCCGGGAAGGAGGACGACGTTGAGCGGGAAAAGCGGAATTCGGTCAGGCCGCATGGGTCCCACAAATGATAATACCAGACGAGACGGCGGAGTGTTGGCGGGATTAGGGGTAATGAACGCTCAAGATAGCTCGGTCAGCAGGGATTCCATTTCGGAGCGGGCGTGCTGGTCGCCTTTTTTCGCGGCGGCCTCAATGCCGGTCGAGAGCACCTGTTTCGCTTCGGCAGCGCGTGATTCGCGAGCCAACAACTGGCCGTACATCAGATACGCGGGGATATAGTCGGCGTTGCGCGCGAGCAACACCCGGAAATGTTCACCGGCGGCTGCGGCGTCGCCGCCGTTCATGCACTCCATAGCCAAGCCGTAGCGGGAGAAGGGGTCCTCGGGCTTCTTGGCGACGAACTCTTCGAGCATCTGGCGGCGGGTTTTCTTTGGTTCAGTCATGGGTGTCCCGTATTATACGTGGGGACCACGGGGTCGCCCAAATCGAAGAGGATGACGGAAATCGCATGAAGAATAAGCGCAGTGAGAAAAAGCGCATGGCTGGGGAATTTGAGCAGAAGGGTAAGCCAGTGAGCGCTTCGCGTTCAGAAATGACCGAAGTGGTTTTGCCGGCGCAGACCAATCCGTTGGGAAAACTGTTGGGCGGCCAGGTGATGCATCTGGTGGACATGGTAGCGGCCATGGCCGCGCACCGCCATTCGAACTCCTACGTGGTGACCGCTTCAATGGACTATATCGATTTTCGCAACCCCATCAATTTGGGCGAGATCGTGAATCTCAAGTCCCAGGTGAACCGCGTATTCCACACCTCGATGGAGGTTGGCGTGGAGGTTTTTTCGGAAAACGCCATGACCGGAGAACGCAAGCACACGACCACGGCCTATGCCACATTCGTGGCCATCGACGAACACACTCGGCTGCCCAAGCCGGTGACGCCGCTAATTGTGAAGACCGCGGAAGAAAAGCGGCGTTTCCGCGAGGCGGCTGGCCGCAGAAAAACGAGGCTTGCTCTACGCTACGGCAGAAGAAAAGGATAATGTCTAGCTTACGCCGCCCACCCAGCGCGGCGCGGTGGTGGGCTGCAGGCTGCCGCCAACAGGCTCTTCAGTGATGGCCAGTGCTTTGGTCTCCGCCATCAATTCCGGAGGATTGGGGACCAGCAGAACAAATCTCCCGTCCGCATCAGGGCGCAGCGTCAGAGACGGCATGGGCTTTCCGCCCGCTGCTTTGGGAATCAGCCACAATTGCAGCACGCGGTTGGAGCCAGGCGCGGGGATTTGCCAGCCGCTCACTACGATGCCCAGTTCCGTATGCCAGTGAGCCTCCAGCTGTGGAGTTTGTTTGTCCTGCGATGCGAGCGTAATCTTGACGGAGGTGGGATCGGTGAGGATGGTGGTTTCGCGCTTCGCCAGCGCTAATTGATTTTCCAGCTCCTGCTGTTCTTCCAGTAATTGCGCGGCTTGCTGGCTTGCTTCTCGCACCTGATTGGACTTTTGCTGGGCATCCCACGCGGAGTACACAGAAAAAAGCAACATGGCAGCAGCACCAGCCCACAACCATACCGGCACGGTGCGCTTGGCTGCTACTATCTGTTTCGCTTGGGCAGCCTGCTTAGAGGATTGCGCCTCTGCCCTCACGACCTGCATCAGGCGGCCCTTAAGCATATCCGAAGGCTCCGCTTCGGGAGCCAGGTAGGCAAGCTGGCTGACGAGCCAACGCGCCTCTTCCACGTCCTTAGTGCAGTCCGCGCAGTCGGTGGCGAGGTGCGCTTCGAACGCGGCGCGTTCTTCCGCATCCAGCGCGCCGAGCGCGTAAGCCTCGACCGATTCCTTGAATTGTTCGCAGTTTTTCAAGATGTAGCCTGCAATCCTTCCTTCAAACGAAGTAATCCGTTGCGAATCCAGCTCTTCACCGTGCCTAGCGGCTCTTTCAGCGTTTCCGCAATCTCCGTGTGGCTCAGTCCCTGAAAATACGCCAGCTCAATCGCTCGCCTCTGCTGTGGACTCAGTACGCCCAACAGAGCGCGTACTCGTTCGGCTCGGCGCTTCTCGTCGAGCTGCTTTTCGTACTCCGGAGCCACGGTCACCGGGGGCAATTCCTCGGTTTGGTCCTCTTTGCGCCTCTGGCGTTCACTCTTCAAGCGCAGGTGGTCGAGCGCTCGATTGCGGGCCAGCGTCAGGAGCCAGGGAACAAAGGGGCCACGTGCCGCGTCGTAGCGCGCCGCGTTGCGCCACAGCTGCAGGAAGACGTCTTGCACAACTTCTTCCGCCGTCCCCGCTTGCTGCAAGATGCGCAGAACCAGGGAGTAGACGATACGCGAATGACGGTTGTAGAGCTGTTCGAAAGCTGCCACGTCTTTGTGAAGAAGACGGTTCACGAGCGTCGCGTCGGGCGACACTTCGCGGCTATCCGTCGGTGTCAAGGCCGCCAGAAACACGGTTCAGTCTTCTTCAACTCCCTGTGAGATATACGACATATACGAAAAATTGGATGAGATTGCTTGGCCGCCACAAGTCATCGTTTGAGGCGCTTTCCAACTTCTTCGGCCACTTGCAGCGCATGGTCCACGCAGGCGCCGACGGCCGGCCCGCGAAGGTAGTTGCCCGCGAGCCAGAGATTCGAATACTTCTGCTGCAGGCTCGAAAGTGACGCGATGCGCTCGGCATGGCCTAGATTGTACTGGGGAATGGCCCTTTCATAGAACTCAACATTTGAAAAAATGGGGGGCTGGTGGATTGCCAATAGGGGGCTAATTTCGCGATGCACTATAGCTACGAGTTCCTCTGGTGCCACGGCCGCGGCTTTTGGATTAGAGGCACCACCGACAAAGCTGCTCAAAAGGACTTGGCCCTTGGGAGCGCGATTTGGGAAGAGCGAAGAATTCCAGACCGTGCCAAGGGTCTGCAGGCGCGCCGATCGCGGGACCAGAAATCCGAAGCCCTCGAGATTGTGGCCAACGTCAGCCTGTCGATATCCCAACGACACGATGGCAACCGGAGCGTACTCGATTCCGGAGAGGAGCGATGCAAAGGCCGGGTCAACGTTTCGAAGGAGTGCTGCCGCAGAGTTGGTCGGCGTAGCCATGATCAAATATTGTGTTTCAAGGGTGTTCACTTCGCCCTGGGCGTTCACCACGACCGCAAAGGAATTGATCCTCTCCGAGGATTCCGTCCTATTGCATGAAACCGATTTTACTTCTGCGCCGCACCGAAGCGCAGACCCCAGCTTGGCGGCCAGCGCTCGTATCAACGCGGTGTTGCCCTCCCGAAAGGTTTGTAGCGCCGGACGCTGCTTTGGGCCTTTTACGGATTTGGCGGCTTTGCTGGCGCGAATCATTCCGCGGATGACGCTGCCCGCCGCCCTCTCCGCTTCGTAAAGCTGAGGAAACGCAGCGCGCAGGCTCAGACGCTCGGGATCGCCCGCGTAAATTCCGGAGACAAACGGCCCGACCAGCTTGTCTAAGAGTTCATCGGAAAATTTCCGACGCACGAAGACGGCCACGGATTCATCGGTGGAGGGCGGAGTCGTTCGACCGAGGAGATCCCGCAGAATGCTCCATTTCGTGCGCGTGCTGAAAAGCCCGGAGGCGAAAAAGGCGGGAGGGCTCAACGGGACTTGCTGGAGAGCGCCGTCAACGAGCACAAATCGTGGTGCGCGCGGTGGCGCTTCGACGACCTCCCGTTCGAGGCCTAGTTCCCGGCACAGTTCGCGAATCGCCGGAGTGGCGCTGAAACTCTGGGGGCCGAATTCGAGCAGGAATCCGTCGCGGCGCTGCGTGCGAATGATCCCGCCGGGCTGCGGAGAAGCTTCCACGATCTGCGCGTCGATTCCCGCCTTGCGAAGAGCGTAGGCACACACCAAGCCGGAAATTCCGGCACCGACAACCAGCGCTGGCACGCGAGTACTCACGAAGTGTGTCGGGCCCCTGACGTATCAGAGTGTTTTCGAAAAGAGGGGTTTGGCATCGAGATGCTGCTTTTCGAGGTAGGGATCGAAGACCATCGCCAGGTTGCGGATGAAAATCCGCCCGAGCCAGGTAGTGCGGATTTCGCCGCCTTCGAAAAGAACGAGGCCGTCCTCGCGCGAGGGTTCCAGCCTGCGCAACTCCTCCGCGAAATATTGGTCGAAGTCGACGCCGAATTCGCAGGAGATTTCGTCTTTGACGACCACGGTGTGGCAGAGGAGGCGGCTAATTATCGTGCGCCGTAAACGGTCGTCTTCGGAGAGGCGATAGCCGCGCATGGTGGCGATGCCGCGCTCTGCGACGGCCTTTTCCCAGGAGGGCAGATCGCGATGGTTCTGCGCGTAAGCATTTTGAATTCCGCTGATCGCCGTGACGCCCATGCCGTAGAGATCTGCGCCCGCCTTCGTGGTGTACCCCTGAAAATTGCGGTGCAGCGTGCGGTTCTGCTGCGAGATGGCAAGCTCATCCCCAGGCTTGGCGAAGTGATCCATACCAATATATAGATAGCCCGCTTCGAGAAACGCCATCAAGCCCGTGCGGAAAATTTCGAACTTCTCCATGCCCTCGGGAAGATGCGCAGCAAACGAGCCTTGCTGTTTTTTCAGCCACGGCACGTGCGCATAGCTGAAAAGTGCCACGCGGTCAGGCGCCAGCTCAAGAATTTGTTCAACCGTGTGCGCGAAGCGAGCAGGTGTCTGATAGGGAAGACCATAAATGAGATCCACATTGATGCTGTCGAAGCCGAGTTCGCGGGCCGCCTGAATCAATTCGCGAGTCATCTCGAACGGCTGAATGCGGTTGATCGCCTTCTGAACGTCGGCGTGAAAATCCTGCACGCCCATGCTGAGGCGGTTGAATCCGAGTCGCCGCAAAGTCTCCAGATGCGCGCGCGACGTGACCCGCGGATCAACTTCGATGCCAATCTCGGCGTCCGGCGCAAAAGCGAATTGTTCTCGCGTGAACCCGAAGAGATCTTCAATCTGCTCCGGCGTCAGGTAGGTAGGTGTGCCGCCGCCCCAATGAAACTGCACCACGGGCCGCTCTCGCGAAACGCCGCGGCTGACACGTTCCAGTTCACGTTTCAACACGCCGAGGTACGGCGGGGCTACGCGATGGTCCTTCTGGATGATCACGTTGCAAGCGCAGAAAAGGCAGAGGCTCTCGCAGAAAGGGATGTGCATATACAGCGAAACCGGGGTTTTTGCGCGATTGGCCTCGCGGTGCACCTGTTCAAGGTCGTCCGGACCGAACGAATCGTTCCAGACGGGAGCCGTAGGATAGCTCGTGTAGCGCGGACCGGGACGGTTGTACCGCGCAAGAAACTCTTCGCCAACATGCAATTCCTCGCGCATTTGCTGGACGCTTGGATGAGCGAGTGTCACGGCGAGTGCCTCTTACCTCGAATGGGTTGCGGGCTTGGCATCTGCAAGAACTACCTGCTGCCCCGTTTCCACAAAAAGCTGCGCGTGCTCGACCGGAGTGTGCTGCAAGATGCCATGGCCTAAGTTGAGTATATGACCGATGCCCCCAAGCGCCGCAACTGTCTCTTGGGTCACCCGCCGAATGCTCTCAATGGGACCGAATAACACGGCGGGATCAACATTCCCCTGGATAGCGATCTTTGGACCCAGCGATGTACGCAGCTCGCGCAAGTTCACGCGCCAATCCACGCTCAGTACGTTTGCGCCCGATCGTGCCACCGCAGGCAACAGATGATGCGAGGCCTTGGTGTAATAAATAATCGGAACCGCGCTGCCCACTCCGGAGATGATGGCCTGCACAGCCGGCAGCGCAATCTCCTCGTATTCACGCAAATTGAGTTCACCGCACCAGGTATCGAACAACTGGACAGCTGCCGCGCCCGCTGCGATCTGCGCCCTCAGATACGGAATCGTCGCTTGCGCGATGCGATGGAGCAAATCGCGAAACGTTTTCGGCTCATGGTGCAGGAAACTCTTAACCGTAGCAAAACCTTCCTTGGTGCGGCCTTCGACCATATAGCATGCCAGCGTCCACGGCGCGCCAGCAAAGCCAAGAACCGGCACGTCCGGACCCGCCGCGCGCACAATCCGCCGGATCGCTTCCGGAAGGAACGCCGTCTCGACTTCAGGATCGAAGAGCTTCAGCGCCTCGACGTCTCTCTTCGTTCGAACGGGCTCGGGAAGATTTGGACCGGCGTCTCCCAGTTCGAGCGTAAGTCCCATGGCCTCGGCAGGGATCAAAATGTCGGAGAAAACGATGATGGCGTCCACGCCGAGCCGGCGAAACGGCTGCAGCGAAACCTCGGCGGCTAAGTCTGGAGTCTTACATACCTTCAGGAAAGCATTTTGCGCTCGGATTTCCCGATACTCCGGCAAATAACGCCCCGCCTGCCGCATCATCCAAACAGGTACGCGGGGAAGCGCTTCTCCGCGACACGCGCGAAGAAAGAGTTCCTTTCGGTTGGGCAAAGCGGCGGGCATGGACATGTTTGGTCTAGAAGAAAGAATAACAAATCCCACGTACTCCCGCTGCCCTGACCAAGAAACACAGCAGAGACAACCCAGCCGTGCGAGGCTCTCCGCCCGTGGGCTATACTCTAAAGGTAGCGTCTGTCCGCAGATGCAGGGGAGCAGGCGCAGCCTTGCGTGCGCGTGACGGGCCGGACGCAAAGCCCCTTGGGACTCTGAATGGACCACCTTTTCCTTATTTCGACGGTAGTTGCTTACGCCTTGAGTTGGGGTCTCTACGTTCGCTTTCTGAATACCGGACGGGCGCTCTTCGGCCGTTTGGGAACTCTCGTTCTGGCGCTGGGCCTCATCGCACATTATTTTGCGCTTCTCGAGCGTTCTCGCGGATTGCACACCGTTCCTTACCACGATCTGTACGGTTCGATGTCGCTCTTCGGCTGGCTCCTGGCGCTGACGTATCTTGGGCTCGAGCTCTACCATCGCCAGCAATCCGTGGGAGCTTTTGTCCTCCCCTTCATTTTGGTGTTTTTCCTGGCCGCACACCTGGCGCCAGCGGATCGGCTTCCCCCGCCGCCCGCGCACGGTGCAGTTTTCGCTTTCCACGTGACGCTGAGCATTTTGGCGTATGCGGCCTTTGCCCTGTCCTTCGTCCTGAGTCTCATTTTCCTTGGAGAAGAACGCCTCCTGCGCCGTCACAAGGTGGGAAGTGTGGTTTGGAGGCTGCCCTCGCTCGATCTGCTCGATCGTATGAGTCATTCGAGCGTCATTATAGGGATCGTCTCCATCGCCATTGGCACGACTCTGGGCTTCGTCTCCGTGGACCGTCTGATGGGCCAATACTGGTATTTCGATTCGAAATACGTGATCACTCTTCTGGTGCTCTTTCTTTACGTTCTCTATCTCCGGTTGTCGCGCACCACGGCGTGGCGCGGAGGGCGGGCATCGAAGCTCTGCATTTTTAATTTTGTGATTGTGGTGCTGAGTTTTACGGTCGTAAATCTGTATCTGTCGCACAGTCACCGGTATTTTTAGGAGCGCGGCGAACGGCATGGAAATTGTCCTCGTCGGATTGAATCACACTACGGCGCCTGTCGAGGTGCGCGAACGGGTGTCTTTCAACGCCGAACAGTCGCGCCGTGCCGCTGAAGAACTTCGTGCGCGGGGCATACTGGAAGAAACTCTCGTTCTTTCCACCTGCAATCGCAGCGAAGTGTACGGGGTGCCTCCCGAAGCCTCGCACGAGTCCGCGCCTGGCCTTTCTTCTTTTCTCAGCGAGTTCCACGCCGTCCGACCTGATGTTCTGAGCGTCTCGCTCTATCACCACTACGATCAGCACGCCGTCCGGCATCTCTTTCGGGTTTCCGCCGGCCTCGATTCCATGCTTCTTGGCGAGGCGGAAATCCTCGGTCAGGTACGCGAAGCTTATCGATTTGCGCATGAACAGGGCGCTACCGGCCCCGTGTTGAACCGCCTTTTCCAAGGTGCGCTGGAAGTAGGAAAACGCGTGCGCACGGAAACTGAACTCGGTACCCGGCCGATGTCCGTGGCTTCTGCGGGCGTAAAACTCGCGGAGCGCATTTTCGGAAAATTGAGGGAACACAGCGCGCTGGTGCTCGGAGCGGGAACCATCAGCGAACAGGTAGTCGGGCAATTGCGTGATCGCGGCATCGCGCATCTTTCCGTGATGAACAGGTCGCTGGACCGCGCCGAAGAGTTGGCGCGGCAATTCGGCGGCAAAGTCGCTCCCTGGGGGGAGTGGGGAAGTGCGCTCCTGACGCCGGACGTAGTGGTTTCTTCCGTGGCGACAGAAGAGCCAGTCTTGCGGCGCGAGACTCTCGAACGCGCCATGGCCGCACGGGGAAATCGCGCATTGTTTCTGATGGACCTCGGAGTTCCGCGCAACATCGAACCTGCCGCCGCGAACCTATACAACGTTTACGCTTACAACCTCGACGATCTCAGCGACATCGTGCAGCAAAATCGCCAGGCGCGCGAAAGCGAAATCCCTCGCGCAGAATCCATCGTGGATGAACACGTCGGCAAGTTTCTGTCCTGGCAGGCCAGCGTTGAGCTTGTTGGCCTGGTGGATGCCTTGCGCGAAAGATTACGCGAAGAGCGCGCCGACTTCATTCAGGCGCGGCTGGACGGGATGAAACATCTCAGCACCGGCGACCGCGAGCGTGTCGAATTGTTGATGGACGAGCTGCTCGAGAAGCTGCTCCTCGAGCCCGCCCAGCGCATGCGCGGCGAGAAAGAACTGCGCCGCAAGATTCGCAACGTCGAAGCCCTTCGCGACCTGTTTCTTTCCAACCGGGAGAAGCCGTGAGACCGCTGCGCATCGGCACGCGCGGCAGCCTGCTCGCCAAATGGCAAGCGGAATTTGTCCGCAAGCAGCTTTTCGCGGCGACCGGCATGGAAGCCGAGATCGTCATCATCAAAACTTCCGGCGACCGTTTGCAGCAAGCCCCGCTCACGCAGATCGGCGGCAAAGGCATCTTCATTAAAGAGCTGGAAGACGCGCTCCTCGACGAAACCGTGGATCTCGCGGTCCACAGTGTCAAAGATATTCCTACGGATACGCCGTCGCGGCTTTGCTTTCCGGCCGTCTGCCGGCGCGATGATGTCCGCGATTGCTTGATCTCTCCCAAGGGAACAACGCTCGCCAACTTGCGCGAAGGTGCTCGCGTGGGTACCAGCAGCTTGCGGCGTCATGCGCAGCTCCGCCACATTCGCCCTGACCTCGACGTGCGCGATCTTCGCGGAAACGTCGATACGCGCTTGCGCAAAGTGGAAAGCGGCGAATACGATGCGATTCTGCTCGCGAAAGCCGGGCTTGATCGTCTCGGCTGGAGCCAGCGCATCACCGAAACGCTTGCTCCCGAAGTCTGCATGCCTGCCGTGGGGCAGGGCGCCATCGCCGTCGAAGCGCGGCTCAATGATACGGAAGCCGCCGACGCGCTCGTGAAGCTCGACGACGCGGAAACACGCACCGCCATAATTTGCGAACGCGCCTTGCTCTCCGCGCTGCAAGGCGGCTGCCAGGTGCCGCTCGGAGCCTGGGCGCGCATCGAGCGCGGCGAATTGGTTCTTGAAGCGTGCGTCTGTTCGGTCGATGGCGTTCAATATGTGAAGCAACGCGCGACCGCTCCGCCCGATCAAGCCGCGCAACTTGGCCAGCACATGGCCAGCCTCCTGATCGAAGCCGGCGCTCAGAATATTTTGGAAGAAGTGGGCCGTCAGCGTGGCTAAACTTGCTCCATCTCCCCTCGCGGGCAAAGAAATCTTAATCACCCGCGCCGCCGAGCAGAGTGATTCGCTGTGTCGTGAGCTGGAATCCCGCGGCGCACACCCCATCCTTCATCCATTAATCCATTTTGGACCGCCACAAGATTCTGCCCCGCTCGACGCTGCGATTCGCGGACTGCAGCGATACGATTGGCTCTTTTTGACCAGTCAGAACGTCGTTCGCGCATTAGTTGATCGTTCGCTGGTGCTGGGGATTTCTTTGCCGGACTTTGCACGAGACGTGCACATCGCGGCCGTGGGACCTGCAACCGCCAAGGTTGCCACAGACGCGGGTCTTTGCATCACCTACACGGCCATCAAGCATCAGGGCGCTGCATTGGCGGAGGAACTTTCCGCTCAGCTCAACGGAAAACGTATTCTCTTGCCTAGAAGCGACCGCGCAAATCCCGATTTGCCGGAATCTCTTCGGCGCATGGGCGTGGCCGTCACAGAAGTCGTGGCCTATCGCACGTTCAACCAGCCTGAACCCGGGAAGGGGAGCGGTTTTCTTCTCGCTCGTCCGCAAGCCATTCTGTTCTTCAGCCCGTCAGCCGTTCGCGCTTTCTTGGAACAAGAACAAGGCGCGGAGTTTCTGCGCTCGATTTCAGAATTCTCCCAACGCATCCCTATCGTTGCGATAGGCCCGGTCACCGGAGCGGCTCTGCGCGAGGCCGGCGTCGTAAATATCCTGCAGTCAGCGGACGCCACCGTTCCCGCCGTCATCGACACCTTGGAAGAATTCTTTGCCGCGGAGGAAGGATCGGTTTCTACAGGAGAAAACGAACGATGAGTTTTCCGAAGCACCGGCCCAGACGATTGCGCCGCAGCGAAGCCCTTCGCAGCCTGGTCCGCGAGACCAGGCTGAGCACTGCCGGTTTGATCTACCCGATGTTTGTGTGCCCCGGAACGAAAGTGCGCAACGAAGTGAGCTCCATGCCGGGCGTTTATCAACAATCCGTGGACCAAATCGTCGAAGAATGCCGCGAGGTCGAAGCCCTGGGAATTCCCGGAATCATCTTGTTCGGCCTACCCGAATCGAAAGATCCGCGCGGAACAAGTTCGACCTCCGCCCAAGGGGTCGTCCAGCGCGCCATCGAAGCCATCCGCAAAGCAAAACTGAAATTGCTGGTTATCACCGACGTGTGCCTATGCGAATACACCGATCACGGCCACTGCGGCGTTATTGAAAACGGAGAAGTCGCAAACGATCCTACGCTATCCATTCTTGCCGAGCAGGCGCTATCCCACGCGCGTGCCGGCGCCGACATCGTCGCGCCCTCCGATATGATGGACGGCCGAGTTGCCGCCATTCGAACGGCGCTCGACGACCACAAGTTCGCCAACATCGCAATTCTTTGCTACGCCGCCAAATACTGTTCGGGCTTTTATGGCCCATTCCGGGAAGCCGCGCAATCCACGCCGCAATTTGGCGACCGCCGTAGCTACCAAATGGACCCAGCCAACGCCCGGGAAGCGCTGAAAGAAGTCGCCCTGGACCTCGAAGAAGGCGCCGACATGGTGATGGTCAAACCCGCGTTGCCATACCTCGACATCATTCGCCGCGTCCGCGACTCTTTCAACGTGCCAGTCGGTGCCTACAATGTCAGCGGTGAATACGCGATGGTGAAAGCCGCGGCGCAAAAGGGCTGGCTCGACGAGCAGCGCGTCGTTCTCGAACTGCTCACCAGCATTCAGCGCGCTGGCGCGGAAATTATCCTCACCTATCACGCCAAGGACGTCGCGCGCTGGCTCAAACCGTGATAATTTGACTCACAAAACCATGGAAGCCACTCCCTCGAGAAGCAAGCCGCCCCGCCGGCGCTCGAAAGAAATCTTCGAACGCGCCGAACAAGTTCTTGTCGGCGGCGTGAACAGTCCCGTCCGCGCATTTCGTTCTGTCGGCGGCGAACCGCTGATTATCGAGCGCGGCCGCGGGCAGTATCTCTATGACGCCGACAGCAACGAGCTTCTCGATTATGTCTGCTCCTGGGGAGCGATGCTCCTCGGCCACGCGCACCCGGCCGTTACCGCCGCCATCGCGGAGCAAGCCCAGCGTGGCACGAGCTTTGGCGTCACAACCGAGCTCGAACTGGAACTCGCCACGCTCATCACCCGCGCCATCCCGTTCATTGAAAAAATTCGCTTCGTCTCCAGTGGCACCGAAGCCACTATGAGTGCCTTGCGCCTCGCGCGCGGGATTACAAAACGCGATCTGTTACTCAAATTCGAAGGCTGTTACCACGGCCACGCTGACAGTTTTCTTTCGCAAGCCGGCTCCGGCCTGGCTACCCTCGGCATCGCCGAATGCCCCGGCGTCCCGCAAGCCTTGGCAGCTCTCACGTTAAACGCTCCATACAACGAGATCCCCGTGGTAGAGCGCCTCTTCAGCGAACACAAAGATAAAATCGCCGCAGTAATCGTCGAGCCCATCGCCGCGAATATGGGTGTAGTGCTGCCCGAGCCGGGTTTTCTCAGTGCCTTGCGAGAAATCACGCGCAAAAATGGCGCTCTTCTCATCGTCGACGAAGTCATCACCGGCTTTCGCATGCACAATGGCGCAGCGCAACAGCATCTCGGCATCGAAGCCGACCTCACCACGCTGGGAAAAATTATTGGCGGCGGCGTCCCGGTCGCCGCCTATGGTGGCCGCGCCGAGCTAATGAATCACGTCGCCCCGCTCGGCCCCGTCTATCAAGCTGGTACGCTCGCCGGCAATCCGCTGGCCATGAGCGCCGGAATCGCTACGTTGAAACAGCTCGCCGCCCCCGGCCTCTACGAAGAAATCAATCAGCATGCCAAGCGCCTGGTTACAGGCCTGCGCCAAGCCCTATCCGAAGCGCATATTCCCGCCCAGGTCAACGCCACCGGCTCGCTCGCCACGGTCTTTTTCACGCCGGAGCCGGTGCGCAACTATTCCGGCGCCAAGCGCTCCGATACCAGACGTTATGCACGATTTTTTCGCGAACTGCTGGATCGTGGAATTTTCCTCGCGCCATCACAATTCGAGGCCGCTTTTGTTTCCGCTGCGCATACCTCCGAAGACATCGATCAAACGCTATGCGAGGCACGTGATGCCTTGAAAGCCATTGCAGCAGACCCTGCACTTTGACGCACAGGAGAAATTACTAGCATGGACATTCCGGAAGCCCCGCACAAACACGAACTGGAAGACAATCCGCTCATCCTGCCGGTTTCGATCACCATGTCGATCCTCGCGGTCCTGGTCGCTTCGGTGACGCTCCTCGGGCACCGTGCCCACACCGAAGAATTGCTGCTGCAAGCCAAGGCCTCGGACCAATGGGCCTTCTACCAGGCAAAAAACATTCGCAGGCATGAAGACCAGGAGACGGCTGACATTCTTGGATTGATGAACCCTCAAGACAGAGAAAAAGCCGAAGCCGCGCGGGAGAAATACCTAAAAGAAGGCGAGCGCTACGAAGCCGATAAGGACCAGATTAGCGATAAAGCGAAGGAACTGGAAAGCGAACGCGATCTGTACAGCCGCCGTGCGGACCGCTTTGACGGCGGAGAAGGCTTGCTCGAAGTCGCGCTGGTCATTTGCTCTATGACCATGCTTACCGATCGCCGCCTCTTCTGGTACGGCGGAATGCTGATTGGTGCCGCGGGCGTGCTCCTGGCAATTACCGGATTATTCCTGCATTAGGCCGATTTTTTTGTGACACCTCCGCCGGTGCCTCTCAGGCGCGCGCCGGCGGCTGCGCGCCACGCAAGCGAACCACTTCTTCCATCAACTGTTCCAGCCGTCCCAGCAATTCCCGGTGGCGGACGTCTTCCGTGTCCGGTTTCTTCCCAATAAAAGTGAGCGTGCCGCCTGGCTCCAGGATGCATTGATCGACTTCGCGCAGCGATTCAAATCCCTGCTTCCGCGCCGCCGCTTCCAGTTGCGACATGGTGATCAGTTCCTTCTTCAGGCGTTCCATGTGCACCTTGCCTTTTTCGATCAGCACATCCGCCTTTCCCTCGACGATTTGATCCAGCTTGCGATGGCCGTACAAAAAGCGCACGACGAGATAGTTGATCAAGAGCAGCGCGGTGGCCCCGATGATCCCTCCGGTCACGCTGTTGTCTTCGCCGATGATGGCGTTCTGCACGGTATTGGAAAGCGTCAATAAAACCACCAGGTCAAAAGGATTGAGCTGCACCAGTTCGCGTTTGCCGGAGAGCCGCAGGCCCACCACGAGAAACGCGTAAACGATTACCGGGCGGAGGATTTTTTCGAGCAGAGGAAGTCCCAGGACAAACATGTCTTTCCACGTATCGTGCATCGCAGCTTCGCCTCCTCAAAATTTTCGCGGCAGTCTCCGCTTTTTGTCGCCAGCCGGAGACGTCCGAGCATTGCAGGCAGACTAGCACGCGTCTGACAGGCAGCGAAACACTCGGTACACCCCGCACCCGTCCTTTCGTACAGTCATCCTTTCGCCACACCCCGGAACAACCAGGCTTCCCCCATCTTAGAAACTCCTTATGATATTCACAGCTTTGATTTCCCTAAGTCCAGTAAGGTCGTTGTAGCTAGAGTTCCGTTCGGCGGAGGCTGCAGAATTCACCGCCCCGCGCGTTTCACCTTGCGCAGGCTGGTTTTCCAATCAGCGACCTACATGACACCACACGCAACTCCCGAGCAGAGTATCGTGGCTGGGCCAGAGCAACTTGCGACGTTGCTTGACTCCGTTCGCGAACTACACGCTATTCTGACCGCGGAGGGCATGATTCAGTATGCCAGCCCGGGTTTTACGCGTATGCTGGGTTACCGCCCCGAAGAACTTATTGGCCAGCCCATTACTATTTTGCTTCATCCCAATGAAATGAAATCGGCGCGCGAACGCCTGGGAGAACTCGCCGCCGCTCCTGGCGTGACAATCAGCGAGCGCTGCCGCTTGCGCATCAAGGAGGGCGGCTGGCGCTGGTTTGAAGTTACCGCGCGAAACCGTCTCAACGATTCCGCCATCGAGGGCATCGTCGTCAGCTATTTGGATGTCACCGCGCTCTACCGCATGGAGTGTGAGCGTCAGGTTATTTCCGAAGTGGTCCACGCCCTCAACCAGACCTCCAACCTCGATCAATTGCTCCACCGCATTCATCAGGCCCTGAAAAAAGTTTTATATGCGGAGAATTGTTTTGTCGCTCTTCACGACCCGGAAGAAGACACCTTTTCGTTTCCTTTTTTGGTCGACCAGTACGACTCCGCACCGCAGCCGCTCAAGGTGGACCGCAGTTGTACCGCGTTTGTCTTCCGCACCGGTTGCGCCATGCTCATCCCCCAAACGGAATTTGACCGTCTCGCCGCCAAAGGGGATGTCGAGCTCGTTGGTTCGCCGTCACCCTCCTGGCTCGGCGTGCCTTTGAAGACTCCAACCGCCACCATCGGCGTCCTGGTCGTGCAGCACTACGAAAATGAAAATGCCTACGACATGCGCGACCTCGAATTTCTCGATTCCGTCGGAGGCCACATCGCCCTGGCCATTGAACGCCGGCGCGCCGAGGATGCCCTTCGCCGCAGCGAATCGATGTTCCGCCTCCTCTTTTCTCATACCCCCTTGCCCACCTGGGTTATCGATCAGGAGACGCTAAAATTTCTTCAGGTCAATGAGGCCACCGTCCGCCAGTACGGTTATACCTCCCAGGAATTCGAAGAACTCAACACCCTGGATATCGTCGCGCCGGAAGAAACGGAACGTCTTCGCAAACATTTCGGCCAGTCGCCCATGCAAGGCCGCCACGTCGGCACTTGGAAGCACCGCAAGAAAGACGGCCAGAAAATCGACGTCGAGATTATTTCGCATGAGTTTACGCACGGCGGGCGCCGCGTCCGCCTGGTGGTCGCCCAGGACATCAGTGAGCGCCACCAGCTCGAAGAGCAGCTTCGCCAGGCGCAGAAAATGGAAGCCGTTGGGCGGCTTGCGGGCGGTGTCGCGCACGACTTCAACAATCTTTTGATGGTCATCAAAGGTCATACCGAGCTTCTGAGCAATGCTCCATCCCCCGGCGAACAGTTCTCCCGGAAGATCGAGCAAATCGATCGTGCTGCGGACCGCGCTGCCGCGCTTACTCGCCAGCTTCTGGCCTTCAGCCGCTTGCAAGTCTTGCAGCCGCGCGTCATGAATTTGAATGGCGTCGTTGAGGAGATGGGCAAGCTGATCCCGCGCCTGATCGGCGAGGACATCGAGCTGGTCATCCGCACATCCTCGGATCTCGGAACCATCCGCGCGGATGCCAGCCAAATGGAACAAGTCATCATGAATCTGGCCGTCAATGCGCGCGACGCCATGCCGGGTGGGGGTAAGCTGCGCATCGAAACCTCCAATGCTGAGCTGGACCAGGCCTACAGCACGGCTCACCCCGTCGTTCAGCCCGGCCACTATGTTCTCCTCGCCGTCACCGACACGGGCTCCGGCATGGATCCAGAAACGCAAGCCCACATTTTCGAACCGTTTTTCACCACGAAAGAACAAGGCAAAGGCACGGGCCTCGGCCTCTCGACGGTTTACGGTGTCGTGAAGCAAAGCGGCGGCTTTATTTGGGTCTATAGCGAGCTTGGCAAAGGAACTTCTTTCAAGATTTATCTGCCGCGCGTCGATCAGCTCGTCGAAAAAACCGGCGCGCCACAGCCCTTCACCGAAGTCCCGCGCGGGACGGAAACGATTTTGCTAGCCGAAGACGAACAGGACGTTCGCGAGGTGGCGCGCGAGTTTCTCGAATCCGGCGGCTACAAAGTTCTCGAAGCTCGCGACGCGGCGGAGGCTCTGAGGCTCGTGGCCGGGCACCAAGGCGCCATCGATCTCCTGGTCACCGACATGGTCATGCCGGGAATGACCGGGCAGGAGCTGGCCGGCCGTCTCCAGCAACAGCGCGCCGGTCTTTGCGTCGTATACATGTCCGGCTATAGCGAACACGCGGCAGCCGAGGCCGCCCAGGGCGATGAATCCGTGCGCCTGCTCACCAAGCCCTTTAGCCGCAGCGCGATCCTCCGCGCGGTCCGCGAAGTTCTCAACCGCGCCAACGGCCAGTGAAAATTCCCGCTGCAATTTTCAATCGAAAGTAATTTAAGAGAGTTTGGGATGCCTGCGATGCCAGTCCGTGTGCTGCTGGAAAGTCCTCGCCGCCTGAATGACTGCAAAATCATCTCCCGCCCTTCCGACGAATTGCAGACCAACCGGAAGATTCTTCTCCGTGAAGCCGCAGGGAACGGAAAGCGCCGGGAGCCCGCAAAGATTGCCGATGGCCCCGAGCGGGTCCGGGAAAAGCATGTCTGTCTCGAGATTTAGTTTCAAGGGCGTCGCCGCGATCGGCATGGACGCCGCCACCAGCACGTCAAACGTTTCAAAAATCGCATCCATCTTCTTCTGCAAAATCTCGCGCACACGAAGCGCCTGCGCGTAATCGGCGCCCGAGAATTGCTCGTTGACGTAACCCGCGAGTTGCCCCAGCGGATCCGTCAATTCACTCACGCGGCCCGAGCGGATGAGGGGGCGAAATGCCGCCGCCCCTTCCACGGCCACCACGATATTCCCGGCATCTTCCCATGGCCCAACGGCAAGCGCCGCATCTTTCACGCTCGGAAAATATTTGCGCAACACTTTTTCCGCTGCCGCTGCGGCTTTCGCCACTGCCGGTTCCAGCGATTTCCACGCGTTCGTCAGCCATCCAATCTTCAGCGGTCGCGCTTTCAAATCCATCGACGGTGAGTACGTGAACGCCGCTTTGTCGATGGGCAGCGTCCCGCGGTCTTTTGGATCGTGCCCCGCAAGGACCGCGAAAATTCGCGCGCAGTCCTCCACCGAGCGCGCCATCGGCCCAATCTTGTCCATTGACGGCGACAGCGCCATCCCGCCATAGCGGCTCACGCGGCCATACGTCGGCCGCAGTCCGCTTACTCCGCAGAACGCGGAGGGACAAACAATCGATCCCCACGTCTCCGTTCCGATCGCAAACGCGGCCAGCCCCGCCGCCACAATCGCTCCCGACCCTGAAGACGATCCGCACGTCCAGCACGTCGTATCCCACGGATTTCGCGCTTCCCCCTGCAGCGAAGCGGAAGCAAACCGGTACCCCATGCCTCCCGCCAGCTCAATCATCGAAGCCTTGCCAATAAGCACGGCCCCCGCGCGGTTCAAATGCTCGATCACCGTGGCATCGTAATCGAACACCTGGTTCGCATAAGGTTTTGCGCCCCAGGTCGTTGGCACCCCCTTGACCGAGAGCAAATCCTTCGCCGCATAAGGAATCCCATGCAACGGTCCGCGATAGTGCCCGTGGTGAATTTCTTTTTCCGCCGCTTCCGCCTGCTCCATCGCCAATTCCGGCGTCAGCCGAGCGTACGCATTAAAACGCGGTCCCAGCTTCTCGCTCCGCTCCAGATACTTCTGCGTCAGCTCCACCGGCGACAGCGTCTTCGCCTGAATCCGTTTAGCCAGTTCCGTCACCGGCAAATAGAAAAGTTCCTCAGCAGCCATCCCCAAGTCTCCTAGTCACTCGACGACTCATCGACCGCCACCTATTCGCCCTCCGGCTCAATCGTACGGGCACGAAATGTCATGCCCGTCGAGCCATTCACCGCAATTGCCCCGTCCACCCACATCTCGGAATTGTCTACGGTTTCTTGCCTGCCCCACCCGCTGGCGCCGCCACCGCCTTCTTCTCCCGTTCCACCAAAGGTTTCAAATACAGCGCCACTCCATCCCCGTTTTCCACCGGATAAGCCCGCAAGCGGTCCAAAGGGCGCTGCGCCACCACGCACAGTCGCCGCAGGTCCGTCTTCTGCTCCTCGGAAAAGCGGCTCCCGAATTGGCTCAAAATAGTCTGGTAGCGCGCGTCCGCCTCCACTTGCGATTCAGCCGATAGTTTCGGCAGATTTGCTGGCTGCTGCGCAACAGAAGCTGGCGGCGGAGTAGGGGATTGCGACGCATCGGACGTCAGCACGTTCGCCGGAACAAACGACGCCGCCGACGCTATCGCCGCGCGCCGCGCAAACTCCCTCCGCGACATGGCCTTCCCGTTCTGTTCAGCCATAGTTGTTCCCCCGGGGCCGAGTATCGCCCATTCGGCGCAGACGGAGGCTACTGAATCCCCAGCCGACCGTCAACTGTACTTCGGGATGCGAAGTTTCCTAGTCCGATTTCCTTCGCTGACCGCACCTCGGACTCAACTTGGAGACACAAAAAAGCAAAGAGCAGTTCCGGTCGACCCAGCAAATGCAATTTCCGCTTCACGCGGCTGCCTTTCCTGCACTGGCAAACGTATCCTTCTGGCATCTTGCGGACGTTTGCGGCATAATTCCGCCCCCCAGGAATTTTCCACAAAGAAGGAGAACCTACCATGAGCACAATCACCACAAAAGACGGCACGCAGATTTACTTCAAGGATTGGGGCAAAGGGCAACCCATCACCTTCAGCCATGGCTGGCCACTCACGGCCGACGACTGGGACGCACAGATGCTCTTCTTCGGCCAGCATGGCTATCGCGTCATTGCGCATGATCGGCGAGGTCACGGACGCTCCACCCAGACGTGGGACGGCAACGAGATGGACACGTACGCGGACGATCTCGCTGCGTTATTCGAGGCGCTCGATCTACACGACGCCATCATGGTTGGGCACTCCACCGGCGGCGGCGAGGTCGCCCGCTACCTGGGTCGCCATGGCGCCAAACGCGTCTCCAAGGCTGTCCTGATCAGCGCCGTGCCGCCGCTCATGCTGAAGACGGAAAAGAATCCCGGCGGCCTGCCTATATCCGTCTTCGATGGCCTTCGCGCAGAACTAGTGGCCAACCGGCCGCAGTTCTACAAGGACATCACCCTCCCGTTCTATGGCTACAACCGCCCAGGCGCTAAGATTTCGGACGGTATCCGGGAGCACTGGTGGTTGCAGGGCATGATGGGCGGCATGAAGGCCCATTACGACTGCATCAAGGCTTTCTCGGAGACCGACTTCACCGAAGACTTGAAGAAGATCGACATCCCCGTGCTGGTGATGCACGGCGACGACGATCAGATTGTGCCCATCGGTGCCGCGGGCCTCATGTCCGCGAAAATCCTGAAGAATGCCACGCTGAAGGTCCATCCGGGCTTTCCGCATGGTATGCCCACGACCAACGCGGATCAAATCAACGCCGACTTGCTCTCGTTCGTGCAACATACTCATCGGGCGTCGGCGTAACTCAGCAAGTTTATAGTCATTCGTGCGCGAGCTGCACGGCACACTCTTGCCCGTTTTGGCCGCCAGCCCCGCATTCGCTCCAGCGAGCAGGGCACAACCATGCCCGTACGGCTTTCTCTATCAGACAGGCTTACCGAAGGAATGTCCGTGTAATCCGTTTGTTGCCATTGGCCGTACAATCCAATGAATATGCGCTATGCTATGTACACGTCACGAAACGAGTAAATACTCTTCCGGTTGCGTTCAGAGAAAAGCCTTAGTTGCATTCTGGCAGTGCGAAGTTTTCGCGGAGACTGGCAATGCTGCGCGTGTCCAAAGCATTCTTTAGCTACTCACGCCACGACTCCGAATTCACGCTGAAGCTCGCCAAGGACCTGCGTGCCGCGGGAGCGCCAGTCTGGCTGGATCAACTTGATATCGCTCCTGGCCGCCATTGGGACACCGCCGTCGAAAAGGCCATCGGGACTTCGTCCAGTCTTCTGATCGTGCTCTCTCCGGATTCCGTTCAATCCGAAAATGTCATGGATGAAGTTTCCTACGCTCTCGAAGAGGGAAAGCTCGTCATTCCCGTTCTATATCGCGACTGCAAAATTCCCCTCAGGCTGCGACGCCTGCAATACGTCGACCTCCGCACGGATTACCAGGCGGGACTCGCGGAAATCCGCAAATTGCTGGAGGTCGACCAACAGGGAGAAACTCCCCCATCTTCCACGAGCGAACCCAAAGCGGACGACGCTGCGTCACCGCGCCAAATCGCCCGAGCAGAAGCCACGCCCGCGCAAACAGTCCAGGAACGAACTCCCACGGATCACGCCGAACTCCACGAACCGATTGCGCCACGACCTCCAGAGGAGCCAATCCTTCAACCACAACCCGTGCCCATCGACGCCGTAAAGGCTTCCCAGCGTCCTCGCCGCAAGTTCCGAATCACCGTCGCCTTTGCCGTAGCATTCTCTTTCTCTGTGGTCGTTGTGGTTTGGATGGGAAAAGTCTCGAACAATCATCAGCCAACCGCGTCCCTACCATCTGAATCCGCCGTCCCTTCGGCCTCCAGCCGCAATACCGATGCGCCTGAAGTGAAACCTCTTTCCAAGAATAACTCCTCGGCCGCCGTTCGCAGCGAAGCGTCTCGACTGGATGCTGCCCCGACTCTCAATGTGCGCGATTGGATCGAGCGGCTTATTAAAGCCTCAGAGGGACCCTCGGTGGACGACCTGCGGCCGTTCTACGACACAACTGTTTCTCCCTACTTCAGCCAGCCCCACGCCACCTGGGAAGATGTCGCGAAAGACAAACAAGCCTACTTCAAACGCTTCCCACGCATTGAATACACGCTGATGGCAGCACCGCATGAATACCCCCGGCCCGACGGCAGTATCAACATTGAGTACGACATTCAATACTCGAATCTTCGCAAGGACGGCGTCATCGTCAACGGCACTTCGCACGCTTGGGCCAGCCTCCGACTGGTGGATGGCCAGTGGAAGATCACCGGCATCAGCGAACGCGTGCAGTAAGCCCCGCTTAGATAGCCCATTCCGTCTTGTGAGGGGCAGCAATCGCCGGAATTACGTCGGAGCGCGCGAGGCAATTTACCGCCTCGGTTGCGATGGCGGCGCTCTAAGTAGTGCCGGGCGCAGAAGGCAGCAATTACGTGATCTGAAATTCGTATGATTTCGCTGGAGCGAGTTCAGAGTGCCGGTTACTTGGTTTTCTGCTCGCTGGCAGTTTCTTCTTGCTGCTCGTCGGCTTTTCGCCAAGTGGAATCGGGGTTGTAATCCTTCAGGGCCTTTCCGAGAACCGCGGTTTTCTTGCCGAGGTCCTTTTGATAGACCACTCCATCGGGGCCAACAACGAAGGTCACGACTCCGGATGACCTGTATTCCGCCGGATAGGCCACGAAAGCAAAACCCTCGGTCATTTTGCCGTTTACGATGTAACTCTTCGCCCCGCCGAGGGCGTCTTTCCCCTGACGCGTCAAGATATGGTAGTAGTAACCGCGGTAAGGGGTCGGCGGGCCGTTCTTGCCCTTAACATAGCCCTCGGCAACGGCCGACGCTACGAGTGGCCCGATGGGGCTCTGGGGCTCGCCATCAGCAGCTTTCCAATACAGGCCATTGTGCTGCCCTTCATCGCTGAAAATTTGTTTGGCGTACTCGTTGTGCTGAGTGGAGTAGTATTCTTTCTGCGCCGCTGCCAGCTCCTTACAAACCATGATCGTCGATATTTCATTCCTGCCGACTCGCCGGTACAAAATCTCTTTTTTCCCCGCGTCGGTATCCAAAAACCACGCATTGCCTTTCTTCACGATGGGGATAGGCGAGGGCCAATTCTTCGCGCCGATGTATAAAACTACCGTTCCATCCGGTTCTTTCACCAGGCGGTGCATTTCCTGATAGCGGTCCACGAAATTCGCGCGATTCTGGGCGTCCTCGACCTCGTCGCCGGAGTAGACGATATGTCTTCCATCCGGTCCGAGGATTTCAAGCATCAGTTTTTCGTCATTATTCTTCATTGCCGTGACGAGCGCACTGGTGGCGGCATCCGGCGATGAAAACGTTTTTTGACCGGGTTGTTGCGCCTCGGAACTGGCGGGAAGGCATGCCGTCAGCAGCAGAACGACGGCGGCTAATTTAGGAAGATTGGTGAGATGAAATTTGTCGAAGTTCAACTTCATTCGCCGCATAGGACTTCGCTCCATTTCCGAATTTTGCAAACCCCAAGAACACCACGAAACTTCGATTAGTGACGCCCGCCACCACCACCACGCCCCCCGCCGCCACCACCACCGCCGCGATAGCCTCCTCCTCCGCCACCCATGCTGGAGCTTCCGCGGGAAGAATAGCTTCTTTCCTGTCCGCCATGATCGTAGCCGCTCATGGCGCTCGAGCGGGTACCGCTCTGACCGCGCGGTTCCGCGTATCCTCGAGCAGCCTGGCGGTCTCCGTTGAACGGTCGGGCCTGTGCACCCGAACGGTTGGATTCTCCGCCGCGCTCGCCAGGAGGCCTGTTCCCAACATCGGCGCGGGCGCGATCTCCGCCCCGATTGCCGTTAAATCCGCCGCGGTCGCCTCCGCCTCGGTAGTAGTTGTTCCGGTTATAAAACGTGCGGCTTCGCGAATAGTACCTTTCGTGGTCATGAATTACAGAATGGTGATGCCAATCCGATCCCCAATGATGCCAGCCCCATCCATAACCTCCGTAGAAGCCGATTCCGAAGCCGGCTCCAAAGAAGAGGTATGGGCCGCCATACCAAATTCCCGGATACGGATACCATCCCGGCCACGGCTCCAGGGGACCTCCGTAAACCACCCACGGATCATACGCGGGGACGTAAACGACTTCCGGGCTGGCAGGCTCAATCACGATGGTCGAGTCCTGATCCGTTACCGTTTGCTGCGGCGTGCTTTGCAGATTGCCCGCTGCTTGCGCCCGCTGGCGCATTACCTGGACGGCATCCATCACATCCTGTTCCTGGTTGTAGTAAGCGTCGCCCAGGGAGGATGTCCAGGAGAGGTTCTTGTCCATATTTCCAAGTACGGATGGAAATGCCGCCAGCGCCTTGACGCTCGGGTCCCAAGGTTCTTGGTCAATAGCTTGAGCCAAGGCGTCGCCCTTCAAATCGGGATGCGCTTGCACCCAGCGGTCCGCCTCCACGGCTTGCTCGGGAAACGTGGAAGCCGCCAGGATCTGCGCGACCAGCGAATCGGGATACAGCGCGATCGGCGCTACCAACTGCTGCAACTGCTCGGGAGTCTGTTGCGTATAGGGCTGCCCCTGTGAGGTCTCCGGGGGCGCTTGCGCGTCTTGATCTTGATAGGCCGGCAGGCTCTTAGGCCACGCCCCGAACAACAGAGCAAGCGACAACAGGGAAACCAAAATCTGGCTGCCCGCTGGAGGCTTTGAAGATGCCGGCGCACTTCCGAAAATGTTCATGTTCTTAAACCTCCTCCGCAACTGCATCGCTTGAGGCCTCTAATAGATAGATGAGCGATCCTTGGTTTACGTTTCGAGTTTCTTGATCGTGGATGGATCTTTCCGGGGGCAGGCTCCGCCGCCCCTGTCTATGAACTCAACATAAGACCACATTCGATAGTTCCGTGCACTGAAAAATCCGCGCAACATGAACAAGAATGGGAGGAGCGGTCGGGCAGCCGATAGGAAAGCCTGGTGTGCGAGCTCTTACCGCGTCTCTTAGTCTTCGGCGCAAAGGCCGCGGTCGAAGTGCGCGGGCAGGGAGACAGCAGGAACCATTGCCCCATGTAGCTGAAAGCACATAAACTCTTCTTCCACCAAAACCATGTTCGAAAGATTCACAGAGAAAGCTCGCCGCGTCATCTTTTTCGCGCGCTTTGAAGCCAGCCAGTACGGAAGTCCGTACATCGAGACCGAGCATCTTCTTCTCGGGCTCCTGCGTGAAGACCGCGCCTTGGCCAAATGGCTTCCTGGACAGATCAATGTCGAACCAGGAATTCGCGCGGAAATCGAGAGCCGGATTACTCGAAGAGAGCGCATTTCGACCTCCGTGGAAGTTCCGCTCACCGCCGAGTGCATAAAGGTTCTACATCTAGCCATGGAGACGGCGGAGAGGCTGGGCCACCGATTCGTCGGAACTGAACATTTGATGATCGGCATCCTGCAATTGGAAGGATCGTTCGCAGCTCAAATCTTGAAGGCGCGCGGCTTAAAGCCGGAGCCCATTCAAGCTCGGCTCAAAATCAGTCCGAGCCCAATTCATGCCGCCAGCGCAACGATTGGCTCAGTGCTGGCACTCAATAGCTTTCTTGCCGGGCTCAAGTGGCTCAACTCCGAAGATTTGATGTCTTTCTTCGCAAAGAATGCCGAATTCATCGATGCCAGCGGCAAGCGCTGGAATCGCGAAGAAATCGTCAAACACTTTGAGACTCTCTTCATTCCCTACGCCAAGAAAAACACCACCTATCACGTTGAAGGCACGCTGGCAGAATCAAGCCAACTCTTCGTCGTCACCGTCCTGTGGAAGAACGCCCTTCTCGCCAGCCAACAACGCTCCTGGATGCAGCGCATGACCGTCGTCCTCGTGCCCACCGAGGCCGACTGGGAAATCCTCCTCGTGCAGGTCACCCCAGTCCTACCCTCCTAGCCTCCCGCCAGGCAAGCACACTATACAGTTCGCCCCATGAGGCGGATAGCTGGACCCGTGGCACTCGCCCAGCAAACAATGGAGAGGCTAGGAAATCGGTCGAGACACAGTGCGATCCTGCAACCAATGATTCAACTGTTTTTGAAGGCTTTGAAAATCGATGGGTTTCGAGAGGCACGCTTTGCAGCCCGCCTGCAGGATTGCTTCCTGTTCCGTCACTAGAGCGTGTGCCGTCACGGCAATCACGGGGATTGCCCCCAGCTCCGGTTTTTGGCGCATCCATGCGACGAGGTCGAGGCCGTTATCGGCACCGAGATTGATATCAAGTAAGACCGCATCGGGAAGTTGCCTTGCAAAGACCTCGTAACTGGTCTTCAAGTCTGTCGCCGACCAGACCTCGTAACCCTCCACCTCGAGCCAATCGCGGAGCAGCTCCCGGTTGAGCTGATTGTCTTCGACGACGAGAATGCGATGTTTCAAGCGTTCTCCAGGGAGGAAGAGGTCACTACGCGTTCTAATTGCTTGATTAACGGTTCCCGCCAGGAATTCTGCTTACGAAAAAGCGATTCTGCATGTGCGTGAACATATTTTTCCTCTTCTTTGCTGAGATCTTTGCTGGTCAGGACAAAAACGGAAAGCTCGGCAGTGCGTGGGTTGGAACGCCACTCCGCGAGTAATTCAAAACCACTGACTTTGGGGAGCACCAAGTCAAGAATGACAAGCTCTGGCAGGGATTGAGCCACGCTGGCACGGGCTTGGTCGCCATCCATTGCCGTACTCACAGCGTAGCCGTATGCCCTGAGCAACTCGACAATCATCTCGAGAGCGGATACATCGTCTTCCACGACCAAAATGGTTCTTGCCGGCGCGGCCCCTCCGCGAGATCTGAGGCAGCGCTCGACGGCAGCCAGCAAGGTGGCCTTGTCCACGGGTTTGATCAGATACTCGTCGGCACCGAGAGCAGTTCCAACGCTAGGCTGATCGACGATGGTCACGATAATGACGGGGATTTTAGAAGTTCGTGGATCATTTTTCAGTTGCAGCAGAACCTCGAACCCGTGAACTGGTTTCATGAGCAGGTCCAAAGTGATGGCATCCGGCTGATGTTCAGCGGCCACTTCAAGGGCGCGCTCCGGCTCGCTACATTTCAGGGTTTCGTAGCCGGAGGAAGCAAGTTGCGATTGGATGAGTTGCCCCGTCGCCGGATTATCCTCAATGACAAGAATCCGCGGGGCCTTGCGAGCTTTCGGCACGGGTACAGAAGTCTGAGTGCGTTGATCCGGAGTGATGGCGACGAGGGGTAGAGAAAAATAGAAGCAGGCACCCTCGCCGGGCAGGCTTTCGATACTTAGTGTGCTGCCATGCAGTTCGACGAGCCGCGCCGTGATGGCTAATCCCAGACCTGTGCCCTCCGTAGCCTGACCCGATTCCGTCAGGCGAACGAACGCTTCAAAGATACGCTGCTGTTGTTCCGGAGGAATGCCCGGGCCATTGTCGCGCACTTCCACCCTGACTTGGTTGTCCACTTGACGGGCAGCGAGCTCGATGCGGCCGCCTTCCGGCGTGAATTTGATGGCGTTTCCGACGAGATTGGTGAGCACTTGCTTAAAGCGCATGGGGTCGGCGTCAACATGCAGATTCGGCGCGACCTCCTGAAGTAAGGCTTGCGATTTTTTTTCCGCCAGGGGGTAGAGAGCGCTAATGACTTCGGCAAAGGCAGAGGCAACCGTCACTTCCTCGCGGGTAATCTCCATTCTGCCGGCTTCGATTTTGGAAAGGTCAAGAATATCGCTGATTAGTTTGAGAAGGTGCTTCCCGCCGGTATGGATGTGGTTGACGTAGCGTTGCTGACGTTCGTTCAGGGGGCCGTAACGCTCATCGGCGAGCAAGTCGGAAAAACCGAGAACAGCGTTCAAGGGCGTGCGCAGTTCATGGCTCATGGTGGAGAGAAATTGATCTTTGAACTTGCTGCCACGTTCCGCTTCTTCCTTTGCTTGCAGGAGGAGCTCTTGAGCGCGCTTACGCTGGGTGTTGTCACGCGTGACCTTCGCGAATCCGCGCAGGCGCCCTTCCGGGTCTCGCAAGGCGGTAGTCACCACGTTGGCCCAGAACCGCGATCCGTCCTTGCGCACCCGCCAGCCTTCCTCTTCGAATCGCCCTTGCGAACTTGCGATTTCCAGTTCGTAGGCAGGCTTGCCTCGCGCCACATCCTCCGGCGGGTGGAAGCGGGAGAAGTGCTGGCCGATGATTTCCTGAGACTTGTAGCCATTGATGCGTTCCGCCCCGGCATTCCAACTGGCAATGTGCCCTTCGGGATCCAGCATGAGAATCGCGTAGTCCACTACCTCTGAAACGAGGAGACGGAACCGTTCTTCGCTTTGCCGCAGGGCGGCCTCCGCCTTTCTACGCTCAGTGACGTCTGTGGCAACGACGAGACGGGCGTTTCTGTCGCCGTATGTGAGGGGATGCGACGTAATCTCAACATCGATCAGGGTTCCGTCTTTCTTGCGGTGTCTCCAGACACCCGCATTTTCAGTTTCCGGCGGAGCCTTCACAGCGCTCTCGAGCAGGGCGGGGACGTCTTCCGTCGGGCGAATGTCCTTAATGGTCAGGGAAAGAAATTCTTCACGCGAGTAGCCATAGTTTTGAACGGCGGATTGATTCACATCCACGATGGCCAGGGTCTGCAAGTCATAAACCCACACAGGATGTGGATTACTGTCGAAGAGCAGATGGTATCGCTGCTCGGATTGGCGAAGCGCTTGCTCCGCCCGCTTGCGCTCTGTCATGTCGTGAAAAACGGTAACGCCACCCTGAAGTGCGCCATCCGCACGCTTGAGAGGTCTGCCGTGAATGCTCAGCAATCGGCCTTCGGGCACCCGTGGGTTACGGATGAAGACCTCTACGGCGTCAACATTCTCGCCCCGGATTGCTCGCGCCAGAGGCAGCTGCCCGGCAGGATACGGAGTCAAAGAATCAGGCAAATAGACGCCATACTGTTCGGACCACTTGTCGGGAGTCGTTTGTGTTGCGCCGATGCCCAGAACGTGCTCCGCGGCGGCATTGAAGAGGAGAAACTTCCCATTCAAATCGGCAACAACCACGCCATCAGCAATGCTCTGCAGAATCAATTGGAAGAGTTCCTTCTGCCGCTTGGTCTCCTCGTCCGCCAGTTTCTTTTCCGTGATATCCCGGAAAACGAGCACAACCCCAAATCCTTGTCCTGTGTCAGTGAGAATGGGCGCGGCGCTGTCTTCAATGTCGAATTCCTTGCCATCTTTCGAGAGCAACAGCGTATGGTCGGCCAGACCGACGACCTTCCCCTCGCGGAAGACCTTCTTGACCGGGTTCTCGACGGGACGGCGAGTCTCCTTGTTCACGATGTCAAATACAAGATCCATGGACTTGCCGACGGCTTCTACTTGATTCCACCCGGTGAGGGACTGGGCGGCGGAATTCATGAAGGTTACGACGCCGTTCATGTCCGTGGCGATCACTGCGTCGCCAATGCTCGCAAGAGTGGTCGAAAACCATTTTTCACTTCTTGCCAGTGCTTCTTGCACCTTTTTTCGTTCGGACAGCTCGCGTTGCAAAAGCCCGAAACACAACACGAGCAATGAAATGCTCAGCAGGGTGCCAGTGAGGATAGTGCGAACCGACCTGGCCACACTCTCATTCGCTTTTTGGGCGCGAAGCTTAAGGAGATCCTCCTCTTCGTTCCTCATTTCTGAAACCACGGAGCGGATCTGGTCCATCGCCTGTTTTCCGGATCCCTCCAGGACGACGCGGTTTGCGGCAGCTAAACCTTCATTTTTGCGGAGATCGATGGTTCGTTGAAGCTCTGCCAATTTTTTTTCTACCAGCGGCTCCAGGATCTGAATGCGTTTCTGCTGGTTCGAATTGTCGGAGGTGAGAGTCTTTAGGTCCCCGATTTGCCGGTCGATATTCTTAATCGCTGCACGGTACGGCTCGAGGTAGGATTCTTCCCCCGTGAGGACATAACCGCGCTGTCCGGTTTCTGCGTCAGTAAGCTGGGCCACGGTCTGATCAAGATTGCGTAAGACTTCGTAGGTGTGCTTCCGCCACTCGGAAGCTTCAGCGAATCGGGCCGTGTTCTGATAGGACTGCCATCCAACGAATACCAGAATGGCCGTTGCTATTGCGAATCCCCCGAAGACCAGGCGATTTCCCATTTTCGATTTCTTCTTTCCGCCACCCTGCCAAGGAGTCTTCGGAAAAGACATTAAGTACGGGACCCGGCCGGATGCACGGGCTCGTAGCCATGAACGACAGCCTCGAATTCGTTCAAGATAGCTCCATCCCACCAGCCGCGCTTTACTTCTTCCCGCAAGATGGCCAGGGCTTTTTCCACGGGAAGAGCCTTGCGATAGGGCCGGTCCGTAGTAAGCGCGTCATAAATGTCCGTGACCTGAAGGATGCGTGCGGTTAGCGGAATTTGTTCACCCTTCAGCCCGTCTGGGTATCCAGATCCGTCCCGCTTTTCATGATGGTGGCGAATGATCGGCAACACGTGACGGAAGGACCGGAGCGGGGCACAAATTCGTTCCCCTATCACGGTGTGTTGCTCCATGATTTTTCGCTCTTCCGGAGTCAGCGGCCCGGGCTTGAGCAGGATGTGCTCTGGCACAGAGAGCTTGCCGATATCATGAACAAGACCGCCCCTGCGCAGAGCGACGCGCAGTTCCTGGGTCAAGCCGAGTTTCTCTCCCAGCGCGACGGAGTATTTCGATAGACGGTCGCAGTGGCCCTCGGTATAGGGGTCCTTCGCTTCAATACTTAGTGCGAGGCTGAACAGTACGGTCTCAGCGTTGTCGAGCTCGTCAGTAAATTGTTTTAGGCGCAACAGGGAATGCACGCGAGCCAGCAGCTCATGCTTATTTACGGGCTTGTTGAGGAAGTCATCGGCGCCACACATGATTCCGTGGATGCGGTCGGCGTCACTGTTCAGACTGGTGAGTAGAATGACGGGAACCAGACGTGTTTCCGGATTGGACTTCATCGCCTGACAAACCTGGAATCCAGTTAGGGAGGGCATCACCACATCTAGCAATGCGAGATCAATCGAACCGCCATCCACCGCCTGTTGCGCATGCCGGCCGTCTGGCGCACAGACGACCCGATAGCCTTCTGCGCTGAGCAATTCGGAGACTAGTTCCCGGTTAGCTTCGTTGTCATCGGCCACAAGGATGATTCCCCGGTGGCCTTGCGGAGCGGACATATCGCCTCCTCAAGACTGTCTCGATCGCCTGAAAAGGAATATGGGCCACCACAACTTCCGTCGAGAGATGGAAGAGAATTCGTCCAGTCTCAGCTGACGGAAAGCGATCGGATGACACCTATTCACGATTATCCCAGAGCTCTGGAATTCACTCTGAACTTCCGGTCGTTTGCTACCAACTAGTAAATGCGAAGAATAGAACGTCTTAGACCTTACTCTCAGGCATTGGAAATCCGCTACATCTGACCCGGTTCGTTCGGATGACACTTGCGCGCGGCGCGTGAGACCGGTGAATTTCGGAGCCTTGCGAACGATCAGAGCTATTCTCAAGGGGCAGAGGCGCCCGCATTGATTCATGAACTCCGCGGCTGTACCTTGCTAAAGCCAGGCGCCGACCGGCAGTAAACACTGAGCCAACGCCGCAGCTCGATTTTCGTGGAGATGTCAGATGGCAAATGAAGATTTGCGATCACAGTACCCGGCAGCAGATTTGAAGTTCAGCGAAGAGCAGCTTCACATCGTGGAGAGATTTGCCACCGCGAAATCCTACGAGAACGGTCAGGTATTGATCGAGGCGGGGAAACGAGACCCCAACTTTTATGTCCTCCGTTCGGGCGAGGTCGAGGTCATCGAGTACTCCAGCGGCAGACCAAAGGTTGTCTGGACTGGCGGTCCGCGAGAACTCCTGGGCGACGTGTCCTTCCTTGCTGGCCGGGCTTCCAATCTTACGCGCGTAGCGAAAGGAAGCGTCGAGGCCCTGGAGATCACGCCCGAAAATCTTCGGCGCATTATCGACCAGGACGCAACGTTCGGAAGCGTCATTCTCGCGGCGCTGATTACGCGCATACAGATTATGCGCGATCTGAATCTCACTCCCCTCCAGGTGATTGGCTCGCGCTTCTCGATCGACACGTTTCGGATTCGTGATTTTTTCGCCAGGAACAGAGTTCTCTTCACCTGGGTCGATATCGAGGGTGATCCTCATGTGGACGAACTGCTGCAGCAGCTCAAAATCAGCGAAGCAGATACTCCCGTGGTGGCCTGTGGAACGGAGTGGATTCTACGCAACCCCACCAATCGTGAGCTTGCTGCCCGGTTGGGAATTCTGACTACGCCAAAAGAGAAAATGTATGACCTCGCCATCGTTGGCGCCGGGCCTTCCGGACTGACCGCCGCCGTCTACGGTGCCTCCGAAGGACTCAGCGCCATGGTGTTGGAGCGCATGGCCCCGGGAGGGCAGGCCGGAACGAGCTCGCGCATCGAGAACTATCCGGGTTTCCCCGCAGGTTTATCGGGTGAGGAATTGGCGGCGCGGATTGCGTTGCAAGCAATTAAGTTCGGAGCGCAGATATCAACGCCCAGCGAAGTGAAAACACTCGCATTCGAGAATGGCTACCCGCTTCTTTCCCTAGATGATGGTACGCATGTCTCTGCCAAATGCCTTTTGATTGCCACTGGCGCTTCCTACCGCCGCCTGGACGTCGACGGAGGAGCACGCTTCGATGGCCTGGGCGTCTATTACGCGGCGACGCCCATGGAAGCGCAAACCTGCGTTGGATCACAAGCGGTGGTGGTCGGCGGCGCGAATTCTGCGGGCCAGGCCGCGGTATTTCTGTCGCAGTGTGCTGGCAAAGTTCTGCTGCTCATCCGTGGCGATGATCTCAATAAGGGAATGTCCCGCTATCTCACGCGGCGCATCGAGCAAACGCCCAACATCGAGATCCTGACGTCCACGGAAATTACGCGCATGGTGGGGAATAGCCACCTCGAAGCCATCGAAACGAAGAACACGAAAACAGGCGAGACGCGCACGGTGCAGACTCCGGCGGTCTTCACATTTATCGGCGCGCGGCCGCACACGGAGTGGCTCCCGCCAGAGATTGAGACCGACGACAAGGGCTTCATCAAGACCGGTGTTGCCGTGGCAAGTTCGCCGCTGTGGAAAGCAAATCGCCCGCCCTTTTTTCTCGAGACTAGCCGGCCGGGTGTTTTTGCAGCCGGGGACGTTCGCTCCCGCTCCATGAAGCGTGTGGCTTCGGCCGTCGGCGAAGGCGCCATGGCGGTGGCCTTCGTGCACGAGTATCTCCAGACCTTGTGAGCATCCCTCACCCACAATGAACGCGGATTTTGAATTGCAAAACGGAGAAAAAATGAACTGCGAAGTTTGCGCTCAGTAAGTGGAGATGACCGCAACTAATGCCCGCCGTGCTCGACAGGCCCTGGCACGACAATGATGTAAGCGTCGGGCTGGCCGGCGCGGATCAGATGCGGCATGTTGGCAGCAGCGGGAGGCGAGCCGATGTCTTTATCTGTTGCGTAGGGGGCATAAAACATCAGGTGGGGTGGAACATGCACGAGCTTGTTGGTTCCGGGAATCAGAATATAAACGCTGTCGGACATCATGTAGACAATCCCCGGTTTGCCCGGCGCTTTGTATTTTCCTTTTTTGTAGCCCTCGTCAATTTGTGTCTTAATCTGCTCTTCGCTCTTGCCCTTGGCCCTCTGTTCCTCGACGTACAATCGGGTCGGCAGGGTAGTCGAGCTCCCTTCCGCATCAAAACAAGTTGGCTCCGAATTGAGCGGAGTTTGCCGGTCCACAAAGCACGAAAAACCATTCGTACCTTCGCGAACTTTGATATAACCACCATGTTCCAGCAAATAAACTGTCGCATGACTTGAGATCTCCGGAGGCGCCGCGCTCTCCGCCAGCTTGATTTTCTCCTCGCGCGGCAAAGAGAAGTCATAGGCAGGTTTTGGCATTTCCGTTTGCGCGCCCGCCGTGAGACTGGCCACGAGAAGCGTCCCAATCGAAAGTATTGCGCTCATGGATCTACCTCCGCGACAAAATCTGAATTCCGTGGGACTTTCCCTGATAGACGCCCGCATTTTTGTGCGGTTAGCATCGGCCTGCAAGCGGGAAGCAATGCGAACCATTGATTCGGATTCAATCAGGAGGTCGGCGGCGTCCAGAAACGCCAGGAGGCTTCGCGGAGCGGCTTGGGCTTTTAGTATTTGCTCTCGATGGTAGACTATAGCTTCATGTCGCGCACAAACTTCGTCGTCAATCCTGGCGGCAAGATCGATCTCGCACAGCAGTTCCTTCTCATTCCCTTGATTCGCCAACTCGAGGAAGGCAAACGGAGGGCATCGTGACGAGTCCGTCAAACCTCGCGGCCAAGGCCGCGTCGCAAGAGAACTCCAGCGTGTCGACGCGCGAAATGGCCAACGCCATCCGCGCGCTGGCGATGGACGCCGTCGAGAAAGCCAAGTCCGGACATCCCGGGATGCCCATGGGCATGGCCGATGTCGCCACGGTGCTTTTCACACGCTTTCTGAAGTTTGACCCAGCCAATCCGGCCTGGCCCAACCGCGACCGCTTCGTACTTTCCGCGGGGCATGGCTCGATGCTGCAATATGCTTTGCTCCATTTGCTGGGCTACGCGGACATGCCGATGGAAGAGCTGCAACGCTTTCGGCAGTTGGGCTCCAAGACCGCCGGCCATCCGGAATTTGGCCATGCCGCGGGAATCGAAGTGACCACCGGCCCGCTGGGGCAGGGGCTAACCGCGGCTGTGGGCATGGCGCTTGCCGAGCGCATGCTCAATGCGCGTTTCGGCGATGAGCTCGTCGATCATTTCACTTATGTAGTTGCCGGAGATGGCTGCCTTATGGAAGGCATCAGTCACGAAGCCATCGATCTAGCAGGCCACTTGGTTCTGGAGAAACTGATCGTCCTTTGGGACAACAACTACATCTCCATTGATGGCCCAACATCGCTAGCAACATCCGCGGATCAGCTTGCGCGCTTTCAAGCCAGCGGGTGGCACGTGCAAGCAATCGATGGACACGATCCCGAACAGGTTGCGGCCGCACTTGATCGCGCGAGGAAAGCGGATCGGCCGTCATTCATCGCTTGCAGAACCATCATCGGATTCGGCGCGCCAAACAAGCAAGGAACCGAGGCCGTCCACGGTGCGCCTTTGGGCGCGGCGGAAGTCGCCGCTGCGCGAATCGAGCTCGGATGGGATGCTCCGCCGTTTGTCATTCCGGAAAGGATCAAGGCCGCTTGGGGCAAAGCGGGCGAGCGCTGTCGGAGCGAACGAACGGCATGGGAGGAGCGGCTGGCAAGTTCGCCGCAGCGAAATGCATTTCTTGAGGCCATGTCCGGCGATCTGCCTGCAACACTCTTTACGCGACTCGAGGAACACAAGCGCGCTCTCTTCGCGCAAAAGCCGGAGATCGCGACCCGCAAGGCTTCCGAATCAGCACTGACGGTGATTAATGAGGCGACCGATCGGACGATTGGCGGCTCCGCGGACCTGACAGGCTCGAACCTCACGATCACGAAAGGCCTCAAGCTCATCGCGCCGCGTCATTTTGCAGGACGCTACATTCATTACGGCGTGCGGGAACACGCCATGGGCGCGACGATGAACGGCATCGCGCTGCATGGCGGTTTTGTGCCCTATGGAGGCACGTTTCTGGTTTTCGCGGATTACGCTCGTGGATCCATCCGTCTTTCCGCGGTGATGCGCCAGCGAGTCATTTATGTTTTTACGCACGACTCGATTGGTCTCGGCGAGGACGGACCGACGCATCAACCGATCGAGCACCTGGCCATGCTGCGCGCCACGCCTAATCTAAATGTGCTTCGCCCCGCCGACGCCGTCGAGACCGTGGAATGCTGGGAACTGGCGCTGCGGTCGCGGCAGGCGCCTTCCGCGCTGTGCTTGTCCCGGCAGAACCTGCCGACGGTGCGAGCCACGCACTCGGAAGAAAATCTTTGCGCGCGCGGCGCTTATGTTCTTTATGAGACCGAGGGGCCGCGCGATGTCACCTTGCTGGCCACCGGCTCCGAGGTGCACATCGCATTGAAGGCAGCAAAACTCCTCGCTACCGAGCATCGTGTGCAAGCCGCGGTCGCGAGCATGCCTTGTTGGGAATTGTTCGAATCGCAGCCGGAGAATTACCAACGCGAGGTTCTCGGGGGCGCTCCGCGGATTGGCGTGGAAGCCGCTTCCCGATTTGGATGGGACCGCTGGCTCGGCCAACGCGGAGCGTTTGTAGGCATGACCGGATTTGGGGCTTCCGCGCCAGCGCCTGCCCTCTACGAGCACTTCGGGATCACTTCGACCGCGATCTCCAAACTTGCCGCGTCTCTACTTTCTGGCGAAAAAAAGCAAGGCGAATGAGCGCAGGCAAGAGTTTTTGTTGCACGAAGTGTGGTCAATGCACCTGCGACGCAAGGAATGAGGTGGATGTAAAAAGTTTACGGCGAAACTGAAAGTGAATGGCGGAGAGGGTGGGATTCGAACCCACGGTACGGTTTCCCGTACGCTCGCTTTCGAGGCGAGTACTTTCAACCGCTCAGTCACCTCTCCGCGGCGGTTACCTGGTCCATCGTAGCAGACGGTCTCATTTTTCGGCAATCGTGCGATTCGTCGAATTGGCGAAGAGGGAACACACTTCATGGTGGGAAATGCGCCCGCCTCAGAAGGCGGCCGCTACAAGGAATCCGCAAGGAGGCCAGATTCAAGTGAGAGATTGAGGCTAGGCCCGGCGTTCGGCGAAGAAAGATTGCAGGAGGGATGCGGCTTCGGCAGCCATAACGCCTGAGGTAACTTCCACCTGGTGATTTAGCCGGGGATGCGCAAGAACTTCAAAGCAGGAGCGAACCGCGCCGCCTTTGGGATCGTCCGCTCCATATACCAGCCGCGGAATCCGAGCTTGAATGATGGCGCCCGCGCACATGCTGCAAGGCTCGATGGTTACGTAGAGCGTGGTTCCCGCAAGACGATAGTTCCCCAGAGTTTGCGCCGCTTCGCGCAACGCCACAAGTTCGGCGTGCGCCGTCGGATCGGTGTCCCGAATCGTACGGTTGCCCGACCGCGCCACAATCTTTCCGTCGCGCACAATCACCGCGCCGATGGGCACTTCGCCGGCCGCCGCCGCCGAACGCGCCTCGTCTATCGCCGCCTCCATGAATTGGACGTCCTCTTCCATTTCCGCATGAGAATAACACGTCCGTGCAGGCGCAATAAGACCGCGCAATTCAGAGTCAAGGATCACAACCCAACGTAGAGAGGATCGGCCCCAACGGCAATCAGGGTTTTCGCAGCGCGGCGGCCTTGCGAGCGTAGAGACCATAGCCTTTTTCGGTCGATTCCTTTTCGATTGCATCCAGCAGCGGACGCGCGGACGCCGCGCCGGAGGACGCCAGGGTTATTTCCGCCAGAGCAAGCCGCGCTTCGAGGCGTACCTGCAGAATGGCCTTGGGGCCGAGGTCCTCAATTGCCGTTTGCAGTGCCCTTATCGCGGAAGCGGATTTGCCCGTCGCCGCGTCGCCGCGAGCGGTCCAGGCAGCGAGCGTCAGCCGATGCATAGGTGAGCCCGAGCCTATGCCAGCGGAAAGTGAAGTCGCGCGAGAGATGGCTTCCTGTGCGGCGGCAAGCCGGTTCTGCGCCAGCGCAGCCCGCACAAGAGCAATCTGCGCTCCTAGTTCTAACCGCGCGTTTTTCACCCTGCGCATTTCCGCGGCGGCTTCGCCAGCAAGCTGTGCGGCTCGCGCAGGCTGATGGAGTTCCAGGAACACTCCTGCAAGAGCGGTCTGGGTTTCGGCAATCCCTTCGACGTCTTTTCGCTGCTTGCTGATGGCCAGCGACTGTTCGAACGCCTTCTGTGCCGCAACGAGATCACCCTCATCCAAGAGATAGTCGGCGCTGTCATAAAGGCCGAGTTCGATGACTTCCTGGTCTCCGAGCTCCCGTCCGAGAGCCAGGCCATCCTCCACGGCCTTCTTCGAAGTGGCCATGTCGCCCAGTCCATCCAAGGAGGACGCAAAATCGAAATGCGTAAGTGCCAGAAGCCGTTTATCGCCGGCGCTTTTGGCGGCGGCCATGGCGTTTTCGGCGTGCGTGCGCGCCGCGCTCCAATCTCCCAGCATGTAGGCGGTCTTGCTTAACCCGGATTCAGCATCGCCCACGAAACTCGGGTCACCGACTGCGCGGGCGGTGGTAAGCGCATCCTCAAAGCTGGCCCTGGCGGAAGCATAATCCCCATGGCTGTAGACAAGGTTCGCGATGGCGGTGCGCAATTGCGCAGTGCCAGCCTTATTGCCAATGGCCTCGAAATCGGCGGCGGCTTCTTCGTACAGCTTGCGAGCGCCAACCGAGTCGCCTGAATCCACGGCGAGGTTGCCCAGGTTGCTCAGACAGGCGGCCACTCCTTGTTTGTTCCCTATTTGCCGGAAGATAGCCAGCGCCTGCTCAAGGTCTTTGCGCGCGCCGGCAGGCTTTCCCTGCCGCATCTCGATATCACTCAGATTCGTATAAACGGTGGCCATTCCGTTCAGGTCGGAGATTTGCTTCGCGATGGCCAGGCCCTGCTCGTAGTTCTTGCGCGCTGACGCCAGGTCGCCACGTCGGTTATAAACCAGGGCAAGATCGTCCAACGCACGCGAGAGTCCTCGATTGTCTTGTGTTTGCCGCCGAATCGTGATGGCTTGATTCAAATAGTCTTCCGCCTGATCGAGCTTGCCTTCCGCGCCGGAGAGATTTCCTAAATTGTGCAAGGCTCGAGAAACGCCCACACGGTCCCCGGCGGCTTCGTACGCGGCCTTCGCCTCGAGTGCCATGGCCGTGGCTTTATCGTTTTCGCCGAGATTATGAAGCGCCGCACCGGCGTAAAGAAGCGCGGTAGCCGCGGTGAGCCGCTCTCCCCGGCCCTTGGCGCGGTCGACGACGCGGGTCGCGGCCGCGAGTTCGCGCTTGAAGTCCCCAATATTGTCCGCGACGCCAGCTTCCGCAAGGTCGACTGTGGAATCATCCTTCAGCGAGGGAACGGAAGCACGTAGCCGATCCAAAGTAGCGAAGGATTCCTGCGTCTTTCCTTCCCTGTTCTGGGCCACGGCAAGCTGCAGCCCATATTGCGGATTGTCGGGATAGACGCCGAATAGAGATTGGTATATTTCCGCCATCTTGGGCCATTCGTGAGCGGCTTGATCATACTGGCCTTCCGCAGCCAGGCGCGCCTCGCGGGGAAGGCCCGACGACAAATCCAACGCTTTCTTGCTTTCCTCCAGAGCCCTGGCATCGTAACCAAGCTGACCCCACGCCTTCGCTAGCGCGGAATGTATAGCCGCATTCGAGGGGTCGGCGGCCACCGCTTTCTGAAGGATGTCCCGCGCGGAGATCGAATCATAAACCCGCAGCTTGTTGAGACCTTCGGCGTACAGCCGCGCCGCTTCGGAGTTTGTGGGCAGCGAACCGCGGACTTTGCCGGCATCGTCCCCCGAGAGTTCCGGAACGCCCAGCGAGGAACGCAATTTGGCGCCGGCCCGTGTGACGATGTCCAGTAATTCTGCTTGCGTACCCGTCTCACTGACTGCGGCGAGAATCTCTCCTGTGTGGGAATCCTGAACGCGAAGGTCGACACGGATTTTTGAAACTGCCCCACCTGGAACCACGACGTAGGATCCGTTCACGACGGCATCTGTGCCGATTCTCGCACTGATGCGGTGCAGCGTGTCTTGTGCAAACGTGTCGGTATCGGAAAGTGAAAGGTCCACCTTGGCGCGGGACACCATCTCGCCTGGGACCGTGCGCAGGCGCTCGCCCGCTGCCAGTTCGGTCGTGAGCATCTCCGACAGGGCGGTGGAAAGCCACGCGGCATCCGGACGGCCCGACACGTTTTTTATGGCGAAGACCGCCACGGAACGGCGCGCGTTCACACTCGCAGGGCGCACCACGCCGGAATAGGCGGAGCCTCCGGAAACCGCCGGAGCGCTCCGCTCGTGCTTGCGATTCATATACCAGCCGAAGGTTGCTCCGCCTGCGAAGATGGAAAGCAGTACCACCGCGGCGACGCGGTTCATGCCCCTTCTCGGTGCGGGCAACGCGGCTGCCGGATTGGAAAGGCGCTCCAGATCGGCCTGCAGTTCTTGCGCCGATTGATGCCGGTCTTCGGGGCGATGCGCCAGCGCTTTGCGAAGTACGTTCTCCAGCGCCGGGGATACCTCGGGATTTATACGCGAGGCCGGCGGCGGATCGGTATTCAAAATGTCGTCGATGAGTCTGGCCAACTGCCGCTCCGGGAAGGGGCGGCGGCCCGTGGCCATCTCAAAGAGCACCGCCCCTGCGGAATAGATGTCCGTACGAGTATCGACAGCCCCGCCGCGGAGCTGCTCTGGCGCCATATACGGGACGGTGCCGGAAATGACCGATGTATCGGCCGCGCTCAGAGTAGCCTCGGCGCTGGCCTCTGGATGAAAGAATTTGGCAAGACCGAAATCTAAGATTTTCACGCGGCCATCGGGGGTGATCCGCAAATTGCCGGGCTTGAGGTCTCGATGGATGACCCCTTGTTCATGCGCGGCCCCAAGACCAGAAGCAAGCTGCACTCCGAGCATGGGGACTTCTTCCAGGATGGGAGCTTTTTCGTGCAGCCTCTCGAGGAGCGAAACCCCGGGCAAGAGCTCCATTACCAGGAAGTCGAACCCGGCGTCGACGTGAAAGTCAAAAACCGAGCAGATGTTGGGATGGTTGAGGCGAGCCAGCGCAAGCGCTTCGTTTCGAAAGCGTTTACGAGCCTCCGGTTCGGCGAGCAGGCCCTCGGGAAGCAACTTGAGCGCCACGTCGCGCTCCAGCCGCGTGTCGCGGGCGCGATACACCACACCCATTCCGCCCTCACCGATTTTCTCCAGCACACGATAATGCGCGACGGATTGACCGATAAGCGATAGAGCATTCGTCATTTCGGGCAAAACTCCGCGTCAGTTGGCTCCGAATGAACCGTGCCTTAGTTTGCGGGCGCCCTCCTGGCAAGTCAACAGATGCGGGGCGTTTCCAAAAGTTGTTTCCTGGCGCCTAAATCGGCTCGTAAAGGGGCTTGCCAGATGAGTTGCCGCAAGAACGGCTCCTGAGGGACGACCGGACCTGCTGCCAGGCAACCGCGCTGTCCGACCATCGATCCGCAATCGGCCATCCGGTTTGCTTGACAATTGGATAGGGGAGAAACAAACTACTGCGGACGAGAAAATTGTGGAGACTGGTCGTAGTTGGCTTCCCGATTTTCACCATGGCGTCGGTGCAGACACCACTTCCAGAATATAGTCCGCCGACATTGGGAGCGAAAATTCACACTCGCGCACGCCACTTGTTGAAGATGCCTGCATGGAACTGAGAAGAGATCCCATTACACAAAGCTGGGTTATTTTGGGAAGCCACGGCATTACCCCCGGCGACAATTCGGAGTGTCCGTTCGAGCCCGGCACCATCGAAAAAGTGGCGCCCATTCTCACCTGGCCCGCGGAAGGGACATGGCAAGTGCGGGTGCTCCCGCATCCCGAGCCGCTTTATCGGATCGAAGGCGAGCCGGGCCGCCTCGCCGAAGGCATGTACGACAAAATGGGAGCCGTGGGCGCTCATGAAATCGTGGTGGAAACCCGCCAGCACGACAAGCGCTTCTCGCAATTGAGCGATGAAGAGATCGAGCGCATCCTGTGGGTGTGGGCGTCCCGAATCGCGGATTTGAAGAAAGATTCTCGTTTCAAATACGTCAGTGTTTTCAAGAATCAAGGCGCGCTCGCCGGCGAAGAGTGGCCGCACACCCACTCGCAAGTGACCGCGACGATTTTCGTGCCCAGGCGCATAAAATACGAGCTGAACGCCGCGCATGAATGGTTCAAGGACAAAGAGCGGTGCATTTTTTGCGACACCGTGCGTCAGGAAGAAAAGCTGGGGAAGCGCATCGTGGATGTGCAGGGCGATTATTACGCGCTGTGTCCGTATGCCTCGCGGGTCCCGTATGAAATGTGGGTGCTGCACCGCCGCCACAATCACATTTTCGAACAACCGCGCCCCGGCTCGAATCGACGGCAGCTTGCGGCGCTTCTGGGCCGCGTCCTGCGGCGGCTCGAGAAAGTGGCGCCCGCGTTTCATCTGGTGGTGCACACCTCGCCCAACACCAAGAACAAGAAAGGGGAGCTGGCGGGCTACTGGAAGACGTTAGCGGACGATTATCACTGGCACATCGAAATCATGCCGATTGTGGAAAAGCGCAGTAAGTCCTACAGCATCAAAGAGGTCTATTTCAACGCGGAACTCCCCGAGCAGGCGGCGCAGAATTTGCGCGCGCTCGATCCGAATTCATGAAACGGCGGTTTTTTCGGCACTGGCCCCGCGCGGAACGCGGCGGAATTCTCATTAACCTGATCGTTTTGCTGTGTTTCATTCTCGTTTGCGCGGTCTTGTATCTCGCGCGCCATCCACTCATGCGTTTTGTTGCGGAATCCTGGATTGTCGAGGATCAGCTCCAGAGCGCTGACGCAATTGTTGTTCTAGGCGACGACAATTTCTATGCCGACCGCGCCACGCGCGCCGCGGAATTATTCCGCGAGGGGAAAGCACCTCTCGTGGTGGCCAGCGGGCGCCGGCTGCGGCCCAGTGCCGGCATCGCCGAGTTGATGGAACACGACTTGATGGAGCGCGGCGTGCCCAAGGAAAAAATCGTGCGGTTCGCGCACGACGCAGACAGCACCAAAGAAGAAGCCGATGCATTGTTGCAGCTGGCCAGCGATCGCAAATGGCACAGCGTAATCGTGGTCACTTCCAACTATCACACGCGTCGCGCCCGATATATTTTCCGGCATGTTTTCCCGCGTGAGATCGCGGTGCGCATCGCCAGGGCGCGCGACGGAGACTTCGATCCCGAAAGATGGTGGGAGAAGCGTAAATCCATCAAAAAGTTAACGGTCGAATTTGCAGGCATGCTGGCGGCTATTTGGGACTTGCGCGGCAGAAGCGATGGGCAGGAAGCATCGCAATCGGTTGTGGGTTTGAGAGAACTGAATCCGCAATTAGTGGTGTAGAGCTTCAGGAAACACCCTAGATTTGCTACCTACCATACTTGTTTACACCCGCTAAGTGCTGTACTATGTTCACTCTTCAGAGTCGCGGCTCCTGCCCGGTCCTGCGAAAAGCGGCTTCGAAAATCAAAACTCGATGTCGAGGTGTATACGATGTGGAAGAAGGAAGATTCGAAGCCTCAAGGAGTTCCAGAGATTTCCACAGTAACTGTGAACTCCACAACTGCGCCACAGACTGCTCCAAGCCCCTCTTTTCAATCCGCAGCGCCGCAAGCTGTTTCCTCACGCGGCGCCGCCAGCATCAGCCAGGGAATCAAAATTAAAGGTGAGGTCACTGGGAGCGAGGATCTTTTCGTCGACGGAATTGTGGAAGGAAAACTGAATCTGACGAACGGCAGCCTGACCATCGGGCCCAACGGAAACGTGAAGGCGGATGTGAACGCCCGCGAAGTGATCGTCCGGGGGCGGATCGAAGGAAAAGTCAGCGGACGCGACAGGGTTCAGCTTTGGGGCACGGGCAATGTTGTTGGCGAAGTGCAGACCGAGCGCCTGGCAATCGAGGAAGGCGCGGTATTGCGCGGCAAAGTGGAAGCGGGCAAAGCTCTGGGCAAGTCTACGGAAACGAAGGCTGCTGCTACGGCATCAGGTAAATCTTCAGACGCTATCTCGATAAATTCAGGCACGGCTGCGGATTAATGTATGAGTTTTCTTAATAAGCTTGGGATCGGAATTGGACTCGGCAACAACCGCGAGGTTTCTCGGCCCGTCCCTGCAAATGGAAGGTCGCGTGCTGGAAGCAGTCCCATGGCTGCCATCGGCACACCACGGGCGCCGGACATGCGCGAATCCACACGCATCTCCAATGGATTGAAGGAATTCCTTTGGAACCTCGATGGACTGGGGCACGGTACGCTGCTAGACCTCGGTCCAGCATGGCAGACCACGCTAAGCTTCTTCATCGAACGCGGCTTCCGCGTTTCCTCCGAAGACATTCTGCGGGCGTGGAAGGAATTCCTGCTTGAGGAAGAGACGCGATTAAAGGACGTCGGCGTGGCTTCCGCTCCGGTGGACATGACTCCCGCCGGCCGTGCTGCCCGGTTTCTTGAAACCAACTTGAAGTATTCGCGCTCGACGTTCGACGCCGTGCTGCTCTGGGATTTGATCGACTATCTCGAGCCGACGCTCGCCGTGCAAACTTTGAATTGCCTGACGGAAGTCTTGCGGCCCGGTGGCGTGGTATTCGCCATGTTCCACAGCAAAAAGCCGGAAGGATTCCAGCGCTACCGGGTGGCGGATTCCAGCACGCTTCAGGTGATCTCCACACCCGTTCTATGTCCCGCGCAAAAGGTTTATCAGAACCGGGAAATCCAGGATCTCTTCAACCGTTATCGCACCATGAAATCGTTCGTGGGCCGCGACCAGCTTCGCGAGACGCTGTTCATTAAATAAATCCAACCGCCTTGGCGCGCTGTGGATTTCGGTCCTTCACCATCTTTTTGCTTGCAATCAACGAATTCGGGGAGTACAAGCAAGGCGTGAGCTCGTCTGGCTCCGGAAGGGGAATCATGACTCCACCGGGCTTAGAGCTGAACAAAAGCTGATCACACCGCTCTCGCGGTGCGCGTCGCTCGCGAAACATACGCGTGGTTTGCGCGCTTCGGAGGCGACACAGCAAATTAACAAGAAGGGGAGCCGCCAGGCTCCCCTTCTTGCTTTTCAAGGATAGTTACGCCAGCCTATCCTGCTGCGGCTGTTTTGTGGTGACGATGATGGTGCTTGCCGCCGCTGTGATGGCGGCGATGGTGACGGTCATGCGAGGAAGCCGCGTTGGAGTTGTGCGACTGCCCCCTATTTGCGGACGTCTGTCTCACGGTTTGGGTTGCGGATGCTTGCTGCGATGCGCATACCAACAGGGCACAAAGTGCCAACACGAAAATACTGAATTTGCGTTTCACGGCAACTCTCCCAAGTAAAAAGTCCCCTGTTTCGTTATTGAATCACAATCGAGGAAAAAAGTCGCGGAAGAATGTGAACGAAATTCAGGAGTATGTTGCGGGAGAATCATTACCAGCCAAGAGCGGAGAAGGGCAAGAGTCCACCGTCCCGCACCTGGAATCCACCGCCGGTCGGGATTTCGCGAGAGGGTTATCCCCCAAAACGTGACTTCTCGAGCCACTGAATCACTTCACGCTGACCAGCGATGATCTGCGCCTGCCACACCAGAGCAATGGACATGAGGCTCATGGTCACGACACAAATGCTCAAGACGAGACCCAGGTTGGATTCTGTGGCGGGAATGCGAAGTTTGCGGACAAGCCAGGCCATGGTAAGGGTTCTCCTAGTACTCGGCCCGCTTTATCCCAAGATCCCCGCGGGAGTCCGAATGGACGCCGGTGCGAAAAGCTGCACCTCGCCAGAGGAATGCTGGGCAATCAAATTGCCAATTGAGTAACCCGTCCACGCAGCGCCTAACATTAGGAAAACAAGGGGCTTGGACCTTTGCTTACCAGCAAGGAGTCCTGGAATAGAGCGGGCTGTGGGGAAAGCGACGCGCTTTAGCGACATATCCTTTCCCAGTGTTGCCCTGCGTGTGTGACTCTGTACGGATAATCCTCTCATTTCTTTGTGAATAGGGTTTCGAGCAGGCGCTCCCAGGTATCGTGGCCATGAAGAGGGAACTGCCGCGCGCGCGAAGAAAGCGGATGGTCCTCCCCAGTCTCCTCCGGTTTATGATCCGCAACGAGGATGGTCCGCTCGCAATGAGGGAACAGGCCGGGCGCTTCCTTCTGGGTGGCGACGCCGACGGTATGTGCGTGGTAACGAAGGGCGCGGTCGTAAAGCTTTGAGAGATCCCGAATGCAGCGCTGGATGCTGGCGCCGATGGCCAGGGACCAGAGAACTCCATGCTGGCGAAGCTGGAGCCCGCGATTGCTGGCCTCAGCCTGGAAGCGCTGGATATCCTCGTCGGAAGCGCCGGCAAAGAAGAAAAGCTCGTCGAAATCGCGCTGGCGGGCGAGTTCGGCTTCGCGCAAGGGAAGGCCGGAGTTCTGGACCAATTCGCGCGGCGAGAGGGAGCGCAGTGTAACGACGGGCACGCCCATCTCTTCGGACAGCGATTCGAGCGCTTCGGCGGCGGTGGGAAGCCCTTTCGCGACAGGAATGCACGTAAAACGTCCGAGCCGTACCGTGGTTGTCGAACGGGAGCGCGGAGTGGCTGGCTCCGGCGTAAGGTGGAAGTAGCCTTCCGGCATGCAGACGCAGCAGCCGTCTTCAGTGATGAAGGGATGTCTGTGGCCGAGCTGGCGCCGCGGATCGTCGAACTGCAGCCGTGATCTGCTGGTGAGCCAGACAGCCGGGATGCCGGCATGGTCGAGGGCGGCTGTGAATTCGTCGAGGCCGGAAACGCTCTTGCCGCGCGGCGGGATGAGGGAATCGACGGAGATATATAAGATGCTGGATGTCTGGCGCAAACAGTGCTCCGGGAAGCTGGGCTCCATTGTAGCGGAAGTGGCGAGCGGGGCGGTGAAGTGCAACTCCGTCCAAGGCAAGAGGTTGTCAGTTACAGAAGGAATCAGGAAGAAGCCAAGCGGCCATCATCTCGGACTTGAAGATGGGTGTCGCAGTCTATTCGGTTTGCGTCAGGGTATGGATCTGCAGTTCCAGCGCTTGGTTGTATTGCCGCTCGATTTGCAGCTCGGTTTGCAGCTTCTTGACGAGCAGTTCCAAGCGAGCGATTTCCCCACGCAATTTCAGCATGTCGCTGGCGCTAGGCGCCGGGCGAGATGGCGGCGGAGGAGGTGCTTGCGTGTTGGGGTAACCAGCCGGAGGTGGCGCGCTTCGCGGCGCAAACGCCTCCGCCAGCGCCCGCGGCCACACCGATTCCGATTGTCGCTGGTCAGGAAGAGGCGGAGCAGCAACTGGCTGCGGAACGGGGACGGGAGCTGGAGGCGGAGCGAACAGACTGCTCAAAGAACTCGAAGCTGCAGGCCGCTCTACGACGGGAGTGCTGGCCGCAATCTTGGGCTCCAGCAAACTTTTCACCCGGCCAATCAATTCCTGGGGCTGAAACGGTTTGCGGATGAGCTCGTCGGCCTTCACGGAAACGGCCTTGTCGGCCACGCTCTTGTTCACGACGCCGGACATGAGCACGACGGGAATTCCACCGTAGTCGGGATGCTGCTTGATCTGGCTGCAAACGGAGTAACCGTCCTGGTCGGGCATGATCACGTCGGTGATGACCACATCGGGGCGGTTCTGCTCGAACTGCGCGAGCGCGGAAGCGGCGTCGGAACAAGTAATGACATTAATGTTCTCGCGACGAAAAGCAATCTTGATGACTTCGCGCATGGTGGCGCTGTCATCGATGAAATAAACCGTGGGCGTTTTCCCGGTCTGCGCTTCCCCCAGCGGAGGAACGATCATGGTTTCGCTCATTGCGCTTCCTTGTCCGCCATGTCACGCACGTCCTCGTCAAACTCGCGCATGGCATCGAGCATCAGGTCCGTGGCCGAACGCAGCACGGTGCGCTGCGCCGAACTTGCTCCGTAAACAAATTTGTAGACACCCGCGCCGCCCTCCACGCAGCTTTTCAGGATGTGGATGACGGCTTCGTCGCCGAAGAGAATGCCGCATTCCGCATGGGTGATTTCGCCGGCATCGAAAAAAAGCACCGCGTCGGTTTCGCCGGCGTTAATGTGCAGCGCGCCAGTCTGGTGCGCGTGCCCGAGCATCTGCATTACGCCGGGCAAATCGTGGTGCGTGAGGCTGCCGCTAAGGCTGGTATCCGCCTGCGCGAGCATTTGCGTAGGCTGAAAGCCTTCCGCTTTGCTAATGATGATTTGCTTTACGTGCGTGGCGATCACCGCGGGCGGGCGCGCACGGTCGATATAGTCGTCGCAGCCGGCCTGGAACGCTTCCATGAGAGCCCGTTGGCTGCCGTCGCCGAGAGCGATGATGGGCAGGGCAGCGTTCTTCTGGTCGGCGCGGATGATTTTGGCGATTTCCAGCGCGCCCATTTCGCGCATGTTTGCGGAGCAGACGATGGCGGTGGGCGTGTCGTACTCAAGAGTGGTCAGCGCGAACGCCGCTTGCGTGCTGGAGACGACTTCGAAACCTTCGCGTTTCAGCGCGTCGCCAAGGCGCTTGGTGAAATAGACGTTGCTGTCGATCAGCAAAACTTTTGCCGCACGGCCGGCGATCATCATGGCCGGGCCTCCACTGTTGCGCGCTCCGAGCGTAGGAGCGATTCGCCAGACGGGCCCGGAGTGAGCGCATCGGTGTTCAGGACTTCGATAACTTCGCCGTTATGGGATATCCATCCGGCAACATACGGGGCGTCGGAATCGCCGGCTTCTGTCATTTCGGCGTTAATCAATTCGCATTCGCCGGTAACGGGGAGGGCCACCCATTCGGTCTGCTGCGCGTAATGCCGCACGGCAATCAAGTAAAAGCGGCGCGCAGTCAATGATTTTCCGATGAGCTGTTCGGCAACGTCGCATACTGGAACGATGCGCCCGCGGCGCAGAATCACACCTTCGATTTTTGGCGTGCGGTGCGGAAAACGGAAGATGCGGCTCGGCGCAACCAGTTCCGCAATCTGCCCGGCGGCCAGGGCGAAGCGCCGTTCGCCCAGCCGAAGCAGGACGAAAGATTGCGACTCGAATTCGGCACTGTGCGTCATTGCGGCAACTCGGTTCCTGCTTCCGAAGAGTCACTTATGGTTTCGACCGGTGGCATGGAAGCATCGAGCAACGCAAGCTCCTGCGCTGTCAAGAAGCCTTCGGGATTCACGACGGGCACGACGGTTTGATCCAGCGCCGTCAAGCCGCGATACCATTGCCGTTCTTCGTGGCAGAAGGCTTGCGGCAGCGCCTGCAGCATGGTCATCGCTGACATTTTGTCGATGCCATCGATCAGCAATGCCGTGCGCGTGCGACGCAGGATGAAAACGAGCGCGCCGGGTGTAAGCGGCAAACCAAAATGCATCGCGCCATTCACGACATAGAGCGACTTATCCCCGCGCCGGACGATGTGCTTCACTTTTTTCAGCACGGGAGATGCAATTTCGGCTGCGGCGCCCGCGAGACTGTCGACGCTGCGGACTTCCTGCACGGAAGCGGAAGAGACGGCAAAAAGCTGGCCGCTTACGCGGAACAGAATAATCTGTTCGCTGCGCACGGTGCGTTGTTTGGGTGCAGTGGCAAGCCGCATCAGCGGACTCCAACGGGTGTGGCGCGGCAAATTCCCAGCACACGCTTTTCAATCGCGGGATAAATGTCGTCGATGGCCAGAATTTGATCGACGGCGCCAATCTTAATGGCCTCCGCGGGCATACCGAAGATCACGCAGGTGGCCTCGTCCTGCGCCAAGACTAAACCTCCTGCGGATTTAATGGCTTTTGCGCCACTCGCTCCGTCATTGCCCATGCCGGTGAGGACGGCGCCAATACTCATCGCGCCAGCATAGGCCGCGACCGTCTCCATCGTGGCATCCATATTTGGCAAGTAACCATTGATGCGCCCTGAAGTGGCATCGAGCTGGATACGGCCCGTGGCAGTGACGCGTAGGTGCTGTCCGCCGGGGCAAATGTAAAACGTGCCGGGGAGAAGCGATTCGTTGGCTTCGGCTTCCTTCACCCGGATGCCGGTAAACTCGGCGAGTTGCGCGGCGTATTGCGTGGTGAAAGCCGCGGGCATGTGCTGCACGAGAATCACGGCGGCGGGGAAATCGCGCGTGAAGCCTTGTGCAAGGCGCATGACGGTCGCGGGGCCGCCAGTGGAAGCTGCCAATACCACGACGGGGAAGCGTTGATCGAGGCCTGAAGTGGGTACCGGGCGATTGTGAGCTGGCGCTATCGGGGCAACTGGCTTGCCCGCTGCGTTTTGAATTGTGGAAGCGATGCGCGAGGCGGTGCGCACGACCCGAACTTTGGCGGCCATGCGGACTTTGCGCAGGAGATCTTCTTTGACGCTTTGCATGTCGAGGTCGACGCCGCTGGAAGGTTTTGCAACGAATTCGATTGCGCCAAGTTCGAGTGCGCGCAGTGTGCTGGCCGCGCCTTCGCGCGATTCCGAACTGACGACGACGATGGGACGCGGATTGGTGGTCATGATTTCCGCGGTAGCTTGCAGACCATCGACATGGGGCATGTTGATGTCCATGGTGATGACGTCGGGTTTCAGCGATTCGGCAAGAGAAACGGCCTCGCGCCCGTCTTTGGCGTGGCCGACGACCTGGAGCTGATCGTCGGCGTTGAAGATGGTCTCCAGCACCTTGCGCATGAAGGAGGAATCGTCAACGATGAGCACGCGAAACTTCTTGTTGAGGGCTGCCATTACTCTTTTACGCTACCGGTACAACCGGGCGCGCCGCCTCCTGTCCCATAAGTTGTTCGATTGCGGCGATCAATTGATCTTCCTGAACGGGTTTGGTCAAAAATGCCGCGGCGCCTTCTTTCATGGCGCGATCACGATGTTTCGCGCCCGCGCGAGACGTAACGACCAGAACGGGAATACGGCGTGTAGCCGGGGTCTGCCGCAACTGAACCATAAGCTCATAGCCGGTCATACGCGGCATTTCAAGGTCGGTGATGACGAGGTGGCAGCCGAATTGGGCGACAAGCTCGGCGGCCTCGAGACCATCGGCGGCGAGTTTGACGCGATAGCCGTTCTTTTCGAGCATGCGGCCAACGAATTTGCGAACGCTGATGGAGTCGTCGGCGACGACGATGACGCGTTCCTGTTCGACGCGGTCGATGGCTTCGGTGGGAATTGTGCCGCGTGCGACGGCGGCGGAACCCGGAGCAAAAACACGAGCGGCGGCAGGGCTGGCTTGGAGGGCACGGCGCTCGGTTGGTTCGGCGGCAACCATGCGGTTGAGATCGATGAGCAAAATCAAACTACCGTCGGGAGCGATGGTAGTTCCGGGGAAGAGTTTCACGCGGCGGAGATATTCGCCGAGGTTTTTGATGACGATTTCGTCTTTGCCAAGAACTTCTTCGACCACAAGCCCGATTTGGCGATTGCCTGCGTTGGCCACAACCATGCGGAAATAGCCGTTCACCGGTTCGAGAGGCGGCAAGCCGAGGTAGGCGTCCAACCTGACGACCTCGGTGACGACATCACGCACTTTGGTGAGCAGCTTCCCGCCGACATCCTCGATTTCGTCGGCGCGCAGGCGGCGAATCTCTTCCACGACGGCGAGAGGCAGCGCGAAGCTGGTGCCGCCGCAACGCACGAAGAGAGCGGGAGAAATGATGAGCGTGAGAGGAACTTTCAGCGTGAACTTGGTGCCTTGTCCGGTGGTGCTCTGGATGTCGATTTCGCCGTTCAGCGTGTTGAGATTTGCACGAACGACGTCGAGGCCTACGCCGCGGCCGGCCAATTCCGTTTTTACAGGCGCGGTGGAAAATCCGGGATGGAAAAGCATTTCGCGCAGGTCTCGCTCGGTAAGGCGGTCAGCGGTTTCGGGCGAGACCAGACCGCGTTCGGTGGCGCTCTGCTTCACGCGTTCGTAGTCGATGCCGCGGCCGTCGTCTTCGACTTCCACATAAATGTGATTGCCACGGTGGTAGGCGCGCAGAGAAACCTTGCCCATTTCCGGTTTGCCTGCGGCCAGGCGGTCTTCGCTGTGCTCGATGCCGTGGGCGACTGAGTTGCGAACCAAGTGAACGAGCGGATCGGAAATTTGCTGAATGATGTTGTTGTCGAGTTCGGTTTCGCTGCCGGAAAGATCCAGGTTCACTTGCTTTCCGGCGGATTGTGCCGCGTCACGGACGGCGCGTGTCAAGCGCGAATACAAAGTGCCAATGGGCACCATGCGCGCGGCGGTGAATTCATCCTGGAGGTGATGCGCGAGTTTGGTGAACTCGTCGATGTCGCCCTCGACGCGTCCGATGTAGCCCTGCAATTGTGTAAGAACTTCGTTCACGTCCGCGGAGATTTCCGCCATGGAACGGGAAAGAATGCTGAAGTCATCGTAGCGGTCCATTTCAAGTTCGCTGAACTCGGACCAGAAAGAGGTGTCACCCGCGGCCGCGCTGGTCAGGATTTGTGGCGTGGTGTTCTGATTCCACTGGCCGGGCGCGCGGGAAGAACTGATGCGGCTGAATTCGTATTTTTCCTGGAATTCGGAGACTTTTCCTTGTAGACGCTCTTTCGAGAAGCTCAGCGTGTCCACAAGCTTTTCGAGTTCCGCGACGCGTCCGACCATGCGCGTGCGGTTGATCACCAACTCGCCGACTGTATTCATCATGCGGTCCAGGCGTTCGAGGGCAATGCGAACGGATTTAACCGTGGTAGCCGGAGTGACGGGTAGCTTGGCCGGCTTGCGCTGCGGCGCGGAAAGCTGGCGCGCAACGTCGGTGACGGGCTCGACTGGAAGTTCTGCTTGGCCGGCGGTCTCGGCAAATGCCTCCGCTTCCTCGGGATCAAGCGGCGCGAACTCGGCGATGCGCCCGAGCAGGGAATCGACGCCGGTGCGAAATTCGGATTCATCGGCCCATTGTCGGTGGAGTGTTTTTTTCAAGACATCAACGGACTCGAGACAAATATCGACGACGGCGGGAGACGGTTCGATTTCACCATCACGCAAGCGGCCGATCAAATCCTCGACGCGGTGAGCAATCGCACCGAGGCGCTTCAGACCGACCTGTGCGGCGGAGCCTTTGACAGTATGAATGGCGCGGAAGAGTTTGTTGATCTCTTCGGGGTTGTTGTTGCCTTCGAGGGAGATCAAGCAATCACTGACAATTTGAAGGTGTTCTTCGGCTTCGGGCTGGAAGAACTCGAGGATTTCGCCGGGGACTTCATCGTCCAAGGGCAGAGCGTCGAAATAGGAGCCCGTGGCGGCGGCGACGGCAGTTTCGTGCGCGGGCGCGGCGACTTGTTCGGCATACAACGCGGACTGTGGATAATTGAGCGGCGGAGGCTCGACGGGAAACGCGAAGCGGTAGCGCTCCTTGAACGCGGCGATGTCCTCGAGATTTTCCTTGCCGGTATCACTGATCTCGAGAAGATCAGCTTCGAGCAAGGAAATACCGTCGGAAAGGAATTCCGTAAGCGGGCCATGCAAATCGTTGCCGAGGGTGGCGTTGAGCGCGTATTGAAAAACGTGCGCAAGCTTTCCGGCAATTTCGGAGAAGCGAGGGAAACCGTAACTGGCAGAAGTACCGCTCAACGTGTGCGCGGCAATGTACAAACGCTCCTGATCTTCGCGCCGCGGCGCGATCTCCTGGAGGATGCTGACGTACTCCCGCAAATACTGCAGGTGCTCGGAGGCTTCCTGGAGGAACATCTCGACGGCTTCGTGGCTGGGCATGCTCACGCGCGTCCCTCCGTGACGAGTTCGGGCTTCTGCAACTCCTCCACGGTCGGTTTGCGGTAGAGGATGCAATCATTCAGGACGATGGCCTGGAATTTCACCGGCATCTTCGAGATGGACTCGGAATGGCCGAGGAAGAGGTAGCCACCGGGTTCCAGCGTGTCGTAAAAACGCTGCACCAGAGTGCGGCGGCGTTCCTCGGAAAAATAGATCAAAACGTTCATGCAGAAAATCAAGTCCATGCGCCCGACGTAGACGGCTGACGCAAGATTCATCTGCGCGAAAGTGATCATCTTGCGGAGGCGCGGCTTTACTTCCTGGCCGCCGTGGACCGGCGCAAAGTGCGCCGCGAGTTGAGCTTCGCTGACACTAGAGATGCTCCGGCCGTTGTACACAGCGCATTCGGCATGCTTCAACGCGTGGCGCCCGACGTCGGTGGCCAGAATCTCGACGTTCCAGGAATCGGCAAAAGTGAGGGAATCGGCGATGGTGATGGCAATGGAATAAGGTTCCTCGCCGGTGGAACACCCTGCGCTCCAGATGCGGAGAGTGCGGGGATTCTTCCAGAACTTTTTGACGTGCAACTCGGGAAGGACGCGTTTTTCAAAGGTTTCGTAAACGGCTGGATAGCGGAAAAAGCTGGTCTCCTGAGTGAGCAGGCGCTCGAGCAGGGCTTCATACTCGACGTTGGTCTTGCGCATGGCGCGGAGCAAATCCGTGCCGCGGTCGTAGCCCTTGGCGCGCAAATGTTCGCGAACGCGCGTGGTGAAGAAACGATCGCGCGATTCATCAAAGCAGATGCCTGTCCGCTCTTCGATCAGCATGCGGATCTCGTTCAACTCGTGTTCGCTCAAACCAGCCGGAGGTCCCTGGCGTTCGCTCATGATAGTCACGTGATCGGGGTCCCCTTTCGGCTCCGGTGATTGGCCGGAGCCGAAAGTTACCGCTTACCGCAGAGCGCCAACCGGGACGGGCCGCTCGGATTCCTCATGCGCGCTGGCGCCACTGGATTTTGAGTTTGCGCGGAACTGGGCCAGCGCTTCGTTCAACTGATCCGATAGTTTTACAAGCTGGCTGACCGTTGCCACCGTTCCGCGCGTTCCCTGCGACGTTTGCCGTGTGATGCTGGAGATGATTTGCATGGCGTGCGCCACGCCTTCCGTTCCGCGCACCTGCTGTTTGGAGGCCAGCGAAATTTCCTGGACCAGTTCCGCCGATTGGCGGACGACGTTGGAAATGGCGTCGAGGGCGCGCCCGGCTTGATCGGCAAGCGTTGCGCCGCTTTCCACTTCCTTGGTGCCTTCTTCCATGACCACCACGGCTTCGTTCGTCTCGGCCTGAATAGCTTTGATGAGCGCGGCGATGTCTTTCGTGGCGCTGCGGCTGTGTTCGGCGAGCTTGCGAACTTCGTCGGCGACGACGGCGAAACCGCGGCCAGCTTCACCTGCGCGAGCGGCTTCGATGGCGGCGTTGAGAGCGAGCAGGTTGGTTTGTTCGGTGATGTCGTTGATGACGTTAATGATTTCCGAAATTTCCAGCGAGCGATCGCCGAGAGATTTGATTTTTTTCGCGGTGGCCTGCACGGAAGCGCGAATGCGCTGCATGCCTTCGAGCGTATCGCGCACGGCGCGGTTGCCCTGTTCGGCGGCGTCGAGAGCGCGGCGCGCGGCTTCGGCGCTGGCTTCGGCGTTGTTGGACACCTGTTTCATGGAGACGGTGAGTTCTTCGACGGCGCTGGACGTATTGGTGATTTCCTGGTCTTGTTGGGTGGCGCCGGCCTGCATTTGGTCGGCGGCGACGAGAATGTTGTTGGAGCAGGCGGTGACCTCCATGGCTGCTTTGCGGACACGCTCGAGAACCTTGGTGAAATTGTCGAGCATGAAGTTGATGGAATCGGAAACGTTGCCGAGAGCGTCGTTAGTGACTTTTCCTCGCAGAGAGAGATCGCCGCGGGCGACCTGGTTGATGACGGTCAGAAGCTCAGTAATGCTGCGCTGCAGGGCATCGTTGGCGTCCTGGTTGCTGGTGGCCTTGGAAACTTTCGCGACGGCGCGATTGAGGTTGTCGGCGATGTAGCCCAACTCATCGCTCGATTGCACTTCAGCACGCGCGCGAGGATCACCGGCCGCGAAGCGCTCGGAGAAATCCGCGAGAGCCTGCACCGGGGCGAGAATCGCCAGGAGCCGCCAAGCGAGAATGAAGGTTATGCCGGCCGCGACCACGATGCCAATGATGGTCGTGCCGCCCGCGGGCGAGCCAATATCAAGCAGAGATGAGTCGCCAGCCTTCTTGCCGGCGCTGAACCCTAGCCCTAGAACAACGAATAGCGCCAGGACATTCACGATGACCAGCGTCCAGATTGTGGAACTCAGTCGCGATTTCATGCCTTCCTCCAAAACTCTTGCCCGGAGCTTGTGCTGCCAGCGGCAGCGTCTCCAAGAAACTTAAATGCTAGGCCCGGGAAAAACTTCGAGCAGCCGGCGCAAATCGATGACCAGCGCGAGGCGGTCGTCGTGGCGCAACATGCCAATGCAATGAGGCACGTTTTCCGGAGCTTGCTCGAGAAAATCTTCGGTAGTAACGGAATATGTTCCGATGACTTCGTCCGCTGCAATTCCCAGGCGGATTTCGTCGTGGTGTCCATCGCCGCGCAGGGAAGCGACGACAACGTGTTTCGGGAGCAAGCCGGGACGGCGTCCTTCGGTCATGGCGATGTCGATCAGCGGCACGATGACGCCACGCAGATTGAAAATTCCGACGAGATAGGCGGGCCCAAGCGGGAGCTTGGTGAGGAGAGGCCAGTCGAGAACCTCCTCAACGTCCAGCACCGGCAAACAAAAACGCTCGCGGCCGCTGCGGAATACGCAGTACTGCGATTCCGGGGAGCGCTCTTCCATTGGGCCGAGCGCTTCGAGGAGATCAATAGCCTCGGCGTCGGCCGGCAAGGGATCGAGATGGAAGTCTTCGTTCATCGAACGATGATCCTCGTGCAATGCATCATGCAAACCGCCGGACCGCGCGCAGGAGCTCTTCGCGCGTAAAGGGTTTTGTCACGTAGCCGTCTGCGCCTTGCTGCTGGCCCCAGTAACGGTCGCTGGGCGTGTCTTTGGAGGTGACCAGGATCACCGGAATGGTGTTGAACTCGGCGTTGCCCTTGAGATCGCGGCAAATCTGAAAACCGTTACGTTCGGGCATGACGACGTCGAGAAGAATCACACTGGGACGGCTGGAGATGATGGTTTCCTCGACGCGCTTGGGGTCGCTTAGACCCACGGGCCAGTAGCCTTCCGGTTCGAGCAGGCCCTGCATGAGCTTCACCTGCGAGGGCGAGTCGTCGACAATCAGGATTTTTTTCTGCACAGCGGAGCTCTCCCGACAGTAGTCCAAGGAAGAGAGGTGCACGTCAGCAGCCAGCTTGGAAGGTTCCGTGAGAGGCTTGTTCTTCTTGTATAACGGCTTGTGAATGAAGGGCTTGCGAGGGGGCGTTGGAGTTTTAACGACGCGTGGTGGTGGACGCGGAGGCTTCTTCCGTCTCAGCTTGAGATGCATTCTCAGCTTCCCGCATCTCGCTGGCGAGGGATGAGAATCGCTGCATGATTTCGTTAATGCGCAGGGCCATGCTGTGAATGGTTTTGATCTGGGCGAGGGATTTTGAGGAGAGCTGGCCGGGCTCGAGCAGGAGCAGTTCAGCGTTGCCGAGCATGGAGGTGAGCGCGTTGTTGACACTGTGCTTCATGTCGATCATGTAGCGGCCCAGGGTGGCGTGCTGTTCGTTGCGCGCGGCGTTGCGTTCGGCTTGTCGCGCCATGCGAACGGCTTCCGTGCGGCGGAGAGATTCTCCGGCGACGAGAAGAAGCGTTTGCGCCCAATCTTCACGAAGCGGAACGTGGACAAGGCGTGGATAACGCGTGCGCAATTGGCTGAGTTCACGGGAATCCGCGGGCACGCAGAGAATTACGGCGGCGGCGGGCTCGACGGAACGCAGGACGCCTGAAAGTTTTCCTTCTCGCAGAGGACCCACGACGACGAGATCGTGAGGGAGAGCTTCGTGTTGCTTCCAGGATTCGCTTCCGAGCACGGTAATGCCGGGCGCCTGGCGTTCGGCCTGCCAGCAGGCAGTGAGCAGGCGGGCGAATTCAGATTCATCGGTCAGAATCAATACGTTTGCGTTTCGCAAAGAAGAACCGCTCCCAAAGGTGTCTGTCCGGCGGCGCCGGGACTGCAAATTCCTTTACAGCTTTTCTGCTTCATCCAAAGCCGAAAGCAACCGCTTGGTGCTGATGCCGAGGTTTACGGCGGCTTCGGTGTCTTTGGCTTGCTTGGCGACGTCGACGCGTTCTTGCAAGCGAGAAACTTCAATGCGCGCGACGGACAGAGCTTTGTCGAGCAACGTGGCGTTGCCTGTCTCTTTCGCGGATTCCGTCGCGGCGGTGATGAGCGCGCGGGCGACAACGGCGCGCCGCAGATCTTCGGCCGAGGCTCCATCCTCGCTCACAAAGGCTGCCACCTCCCAGGAGGACATCAAGATGCGGGCGGCGCCAATCTTTACGGTGGTCATGGAACGGCCGCGCGATGGCGGCGTGGCGATGAGCTGCTCCCAGATTTTTTCGAGGCAGGATTCGAAATCGAGAAGGGACGAACTCGCACCTTGCGGTGCGGTACGTTCGGCAACGCGGGAAGCGGGCCCGGCTTCGTCGGAAGATTTGTTTCCGAGGGAAATGCCTCGAACGCCGGGGCTCGCCACGGAAGGTGAATGAATGTCTGCCTTGAGTTGTACTTTCGCGAGCGCTGCTTCCACATCGGTGCGCAGGCCGAGCAGCTTCTCGAAGGCCTGGTTGACCGAGCGTTCGGTGTATTCCTGCTGGAACGGCTGTTTCCACTCGTCGGCGATCTCGCGGATTTTTGCAAGAGGCTCAGCGGCGGAGAGACCGAAGTGATGGCAGTCAATGATGCGCACCGAGGAGACTTCGAGCTGGCCCAGGCCCGCGCGAATGGCGATGAGATCGGCGTGCATCAGCTCGATGAAGGTGCGGCGGAGCAGGAAATTGAAGCGGATGAAGGCCAGCAGGGCCGAGGCATCGTAAAACATTCCGCCGGCAGACTCTTTCACCTTGCGGCCTTGTTCGATGAAATTTGTTTTGAGAATGTCCCGCAGGCTGCGGAAGCCACGGAGGGTTTCGATCACTTTTTCGAGCGGTTCGCACCAGGCCAGAGGAGCGGCGTCGGTTTCGCCGAGCACGGGCTTCATGACTTGCGCCACGTCGGACGGTTCGATCTGCTTGTGATAGATTTTGGCCGGGGCGCAGAGCGCAAAATATTGGACGAGAAGAAAGTCAATTTTGTCGCGATCCATGGTCGATTTTGCAGACTTGCGCAAGTGGCGCTGGATAAGCGCGCGCAAGCCCGTTTCGCTGGCGTTGAGCGTGGTCATCTGCAAAAGATGACGCAACTGGTGAACCAGGACCCGCTGATCCATGGAATCCAGCCACGTCTGCACCTGGCTGAACAGCTCGGGTTCGGGTTTCTCGGGGAGATTCCGAGCGTCCTGCGCAAAGGGAATCTCGAATTCGAGCTGCTTGGCCAGAGCCAAATAGATGGGGAAGACGGAACGCGCTTCCGTCCACTGGGCATGCCGCAGGCCATCCGGTTTTGCGGACTTGGCCGGCCTGTCCGGGGCGGGGAGATTCAAGCTAGTAAGAGTTTTGCTCACGGCTTTGTCACCCAATCGCAGGGGCCGCGCAAGAATCGCACCGCCACCGCTTTGCGTCCTTCGTGATACTGCACGGCGACCACGGATGCTTCCGCCGCGCTTCCTTTCCGGTCGTTCTCCAGCCGGACGAGATCGTCAAACTCGAGCGGCAAGCTGGAGACGAAGATGGCGTGCTCGGTTCCTCCAAATTCCACTACGGTCGCTTCTCGCAGACGCGTGGCGCCGCCGCGCAGGGAGGTAACCTGCACGGGAACACGAACGGCGGAAGCGCGAGGAAAAAACCGCGCCAACTGCTCGGCGCAGCTCTGCTCGCTCGCTGTGAGTGTCGCCCCACTGGACTTTCTCACGTCGCCTCTCGGCTTGCTGGCGTCTGAGGTTTACGGTTGGTTCGCGCAAAGACACAAATCGGCGGCGCGAGCGGACACGTAGTCCCCGAGAGGGAGTTGCACGCTGCACGCCAAAGAAGAGGGAAGCTGAAGAGGATTGAAGATGAAGAAAAGGTGAGGGTTAAGATTTTCCCAGAGGGGTTGGCGGGCTCAAGCGTCTCACGGTGAAACGCGATTGTCTCAGGCTTGTCCTCGGGCCGGAGAGTCAACCTGCGGACTGTGAGACAACGCGCTGGGGGTTAAGCCGACTGGCCTTCCGCTTTCGTGGATTCGTCGGAGTGAAGCGGTATGTTGTAACGCTTGAGTTTGCGATAGAGAGTGGCGCGGCTGATTCCGAGCATTTTTCCCGCGAGGGCTTTGTCACCGTTCGCTTGTTCGAAAACGCGAAGAATGGTCATGCGTTCCATCTCCGCGAGCGCGGTGGTGGAGAGGGAGGAAGCCTCCTGCGTGGCCGGGCTCTCCGAACCCGATTGTTCACCGCGAATCGTGGGAGGCAGGTCGTTGACGTCAATGACCTGATGGTCTCCGAGGGTGAGGGCTCGCGCGATGCAATTTTCCAGCTCGCGAATGTTGCCGGGCCAATCGTAGTGCAGCAGGCTCTTCATCGCGCCGGGAGTGACCTGCAAGTGCAAGTCGGGGGCGTAGCGATCAAGGAAATGGTGCACAAGCATAGGAATATCCGAGCGGCGATCGCGCAAAGCCGGGAGATGGACGGTGACGACATTCAGGCGGAAATAGAGGTCTTTGCGGAAGGTTCCGGCGCGATAGGCGGACTCGAGGTCGCGGTTGGTGGCGGCAATGACCCGGACATCGACGTTCACTTTCTCGTTGCTGCCGACAGGGCGCACTTCCTTCTCTTGCAGGACACGGAGAAGCTTGGCTTGCATTTCGAGCGGCAGTTCGCCGATTTCGTCGAGGAAAATTGTGCCGCCATTGGCGGCCTGAAACAGGCCGGCCTTCGTTTTGATGGCGCCGGTGAAGGCGCCTTTTTCGTAGCCGAAGAGTTCGCTCTCCATCAGCGTGGGCACCAGTGAGCCGCAATCGACGGCGACAAAGGGGGTTTGCGCCATGGAACCGCGGAAGTGGATGGCGCGAGCGGCGAGTTCCTTGCCGGTGCCGCTTTCGCCGGAGATCAAGACGGGAGTGCGCGTGTCCTTCAGGCGCGAAATCATTCGCAACACGTCCTGAATGTTCGCGGAAGTGCCGATGATGCCGTCGAGATTCTCTTCCGTGTTGACGCGCTCCCGCAGGAATGCATTCTCCGTGACCAGACGCACTTTTTCTGCCATGCGCTGCAACAGCATCCGCATTTTTTCGACGCGGAACGGTTTCTCGATGTAGTCGTAGGCGCCCAGCTTCATGGCATCGACGGCCGATTCGATGGAGCCGTGGCCGGTCATGATGGCGATTTCGGTGCGGGGTAGAAGAGTTCTGATTTGGCGCAGGAGTTCCACGCCCGATCGATTGGGAAGTTTTAGATCGGTGAGCACCAGGTCGGGAGGCTCCGTGTCGAGGCGCGCGAGCGCGGATTCCGCACTCTCTGCTTCCGCGCACGCGAACCCCAGGGAAGTGCCGATGGTCATACACAGGCGGCGGATGCTCTGCTCGTCATCCACGACCAATAAACGCGTTTTCAGATCGTCGCTCATGGTTTTCCGAAAGTCTTCTCCACAATGGATATGAATTGCTGAACACGGAAGGGTTTTTCGATGCAAGGTGTCCCGCTTTGTGCGAGCAGAGCTTGCGTTTCACTGTTTGCGGTGTCACCGCTGATAAGGATGATGCGCGCGCTCAGTTCGGGGCGGTGTTTTTGTATCCAGGCGTGCACTTCGGCGCCGTTGACGGTGCCGGGCATGCGAATGTCGGAGATGACGCCCGCGAAGCGTCCACGTTCGAGGCGTTTGAGTCCTTCCGCACCCGAGGCCGCGTTTTCGACGGCGTAGCCTTTGCGCTCAAGAGCAGCGCGCAGGAAAGCGATCACCGACGGTTCATCTTCAATTAATAGGATCGGTCCTCCGGTCCACATGGCGGTCTGAAGGCTCATCGACCGGCCTCTTTCGCGGATGCAGCGGGCAGTGCGTTTTCCGTGGCCACGGGAATGCGGACGACGAAAGTGCTTCCGCCGGCCTCGACGTTGTTCCAGCACAGAATTTCGCCGCCATGAGCGCGCACGATGCCGTAGCAGATGCTCAAGCCGAGGCCGGTACCTTTGCCGGGCTGTTTGGTCGTATAAAAGGGATCGAAGATGCGCTGAGGATCGGTAATGCCCGTGCCGTTGTCGGTGACGGCTACCTCGATCGAGTCCCCCTGGCGTTGCGTTCGAATGTGGATCTTTCCGCGCTGTCCCGCTTCCTGCACCGCATCGTAGGCATTGTTGAGAATGTTAAGAAAGACCTGCTGAAGCTGCTGGCCGTCACCCATCGCTGGCGCCAGCTCTTCTTCGAAGTCTTCGTGTACCTCGACGCCGTGGCTGGCGAAATCGTAGCTGCGCAGCTTGATGGTCTGACGGAGCAGGGAATTGACATGCACGAGTTCACGCTGCACGGGGCGCTGGCGAGCGAAGCTCAGAAGGTCCTGGACAATTACTTTTGTGCGCTGCGTTTCCTGCAAAATGATTTGCAAATCCTCGCGCGCGGAGACCGGAATCTCGGGGTTTTCCAGCAGCAAATCGGTAAATCCAAGGATGGCGGCGAGCGGATTGTTCACTTCATGGGCGACGCCGGAGACCAGGCGGCCGATGGTGGCCATCTTTTCGCTGTGCGCCAGATTCGCCTGCAGGAGCACGGCATCCGTGATGTCGGTCATGACGACAACGACGCTGTTCACGATGTTTTGCTCGTCGCGCATGGGGCTCAGGCTGATCGAGAAGTGGCCCATGGAGCCATCACTGCGCCGCACGCGCAATTCGAGGTTTTCGACCTGCTGGCCGTGAGCCGTCGTTTCGAGTGCGGCTTCGAAATCTTCGCGTTGCGATGGTTCGACCCAGTCGAGGAGACGGTGGCCGATGAGTTCGTCCTCGCGGTAGCCGGCCTCATAGCAACGGCGGTTGGCGTAGCTGATTAGCCCCGCGGTATCCAGGACGAGAATCATGCTCTGCGTGGTATTGAGAATTTTCTGGTTGAAGTCGCGTTCGCGCTGTAATTGCGATTGAAACGTGCGCTGTTCCGTGACGTCCAGCATCAGGCCGCGAATCTGGGCGATGCGGCCTTGCGGGTCGCGGACGGCGGTAATGTTCTGTAGGGTGTGCAGAAGCGTCCCGTCTTTGCGGCGCAAGGTTTCTTCATAGTTTCGGAGCACGCCGCGCTCGGCGAGCGCGTGCATAAAGCGCTCTCGTGCGGTGGGGGCCGGATATAAGTGCGGGCTGACGTCCGAACGGAGCAATTCCTCGCGCGAGGTGTAGCCCAGCATGCGTACCATGGCATCGTTGACATCGAGGAATCGGCCGTCGGGCGTAGCGAAGAAAAGTCCCTCTTGAATGCTGTCGAACAACTCCCGGTACCGGCGCTCGGCTTCGCGGCGGTCCGTGATGTCTTTCAGGACATGAATCGTGCGCGTGTCGTCGTCGGAAACGCCGGGTGTGCGCGAAGTGGAAACGAGATAGATGCGCTCGGAAGAGGCCGCGACGTATTCTTCGCGCGCTTGCTGCGTATCGCGGCAGAAGGGGCAGGGAAGATCGCTGCCAGTCTCGGCGATTTGACGCAGGCTGCTCATTGCCTCGCCCACCAGTGCGACCGGCGGCACGCCCAAATGCGATGCCAACGAACGATTCGTTCGGACAATCCTCCAGGCGCGGTCATGCACGACAATGTAGTCGCTGATGGCGTCGATATCCTCGACCCACTGGCGCTTGGAACGTTCGAGCTGCGAAAAGCGGCGGAAATTCTCGATGGAGAGCGCCGCGTGGCTGGCGAGAGCATGGAGAAGGTGCTTGTCGTCGTTGCCGAGACGTTTGCGCTCCCGCAGCAGGCAGAGCACGCCCAGCCGCTCGCCATCGCTTGCCGAGATGGGGGCAAAGACCATCACCAAGGGAGACTTGGTCTCCCCGGAAGAAAAGGCAATCTCTGAGGGGAATGACTGAGCGTCCACGCCGGGCCGGCTTGCGCGAGCACTCTGAATAATCCACGGCTGTGCAGCGAGGATAGTGGCATGGTCGGAGTCCGCACTGGCAAAAAGCTGAGTCTCTCTACCACGAAAAACGGCGACGCCGCCCCAGACCGCATCCAGCATGCGCGCACAGCGCTGCGCATAGCGCACGAGAAAATCCGGAAGATTACGAGACTGCGCGGCTTCCACCGCGAGCTCCATCAACTCTTGGGCATGCCTTGATGCAGCGCGGACGGGCTCGGCCTGGGCTTTCAGGCGAGCGGGAGAGCGGGACACAAGTCGTTTTGCTCCACGCATTGGCGGTCGGGGCGGTGCATGCGTCTCAAGATGAAGAACACCACGCAGATACAAGCTAGCGGGGAGTCTCAATGTGAGTCAATGGTCCTCGTGCGGTAAGTTGCTGAATCGTCCACTCTCACTCCCGAACAGCTATTTGCGTCTCAGCATGAGACCTCTCGCTGCGGGGATCCGCTTCGCTGAGACGAACACAAGAAAATCACCCAATCGCTTCCAAGTCGAGTTGCTGAGATAACGTGAGGCGTTTGTGTCACTTGCTGTCAAGAGTGCTCTTGCGTTCTGGCTCTCTTTCTCGTTTCACGGCATGGCAGCCGACGTGCCTTCTCCCCTATGGGGTGGCTCGCATTCCCAGGAGGAGTAGTGTCGATGAGATCCACATTGATACGCATACTGTCGATTGCGGCGGCGACGGGATTTTTGTTTGTCGTTTTGTGCTTTGCGCAATCGGGTACGACGGACGATAGCAAACGGAAAGTCAAGAGCAAGGTTGCGCCCACCTACCCTGAATTGGCCAAACGCATGAATGTGACCGGCAAAGTAAAGATCGAAGTGGTGATCGCGCCGGATGGTCACGTGAAGAGCACACGCGTAATTGGCGGTCATCCGCTTCTGGTGCAGGCATGCCAGGACGCCGTGAAGGAATGGAAATTCGTGGCAGCGCCGGAAGAATCGACGCAGGTGGTGGAGTTTGAATTCAGCGGCGGGGGAAATTAGGGACCTGGCGGGTGGTGCGGTTGCGGCAATAGCGGCCCAGTCAGGCCGCCGCGCCGCGGGGAGTGGAGGTCTTAGGCAATGACGATCGGCAAGAAACTTTACTTGGGGTTTGCTTCCATTCTCGCGATTCTGGGCGTGCTTTTGATTGTGAACTTGTCCGCCGGAATCCGCGAGCGCTCGGCGCGCGGGGATGCTTCAACAGCACTGGAAAGTGTGCGCACCATTGAGGCGGTTCGTCACCAGATCATGCTGAACCGCCTGAACATGGACAATTTTCTTCTCAGCGGCGACCCGCGCGACGAAGAAAAAGTAAACAAGGGCTTTTCCCAGATCTCCGACATGATTAAGGGCGGCGAAGCAAAATCCGGCAACGACAAGCTCAAGACCGCGTTGATCCAGGTGGAGAGTACGGAAGCAAGCTGGGCGGACAATTTCGCCAAACCGCTCCTCGCCAAGCGCCACCAAGTCGATTCCGGCGATGCCACGGTCTCCGATCTCCAGATCTTTTATCTACAGAAAGACCCGGCTTCCTGGCTGATCAAGTCCTCCCTCGTCCTGGATCAGACGATCCAGGAGATCAGTACCGCGCTCGATGAAACTACTCAGTCGGCCAATACTGCGAGCAACTGGAGTTTGTTTGCGACGATTGGCGGCACGCTCCTCGCTGTCATTATTGGCGGCTTCGCAGCGTTCTACACGGCCCGCTCCATCACCCAGCCGCTGACGCATCTGATCAGCGTGGCGCGCGAGATCGGAGATTCCGGCGATCTCGATCAGAACATCGATATTCACCGCAACGACGAAATCGGAGCGCTGGCGACGACTTTCAACAACATGGTTGCGTACCTCAAGGAAATGGCCAGCGTATCGATGGCCGTCGCGGAAGGGGACTTAACCGTGGAGGTGGTGCCGCGTTCGAAGCGCGACACGCTGGGCAATGCGTTTCTGCGCATGTCGCACGGACTGCAGGACCTGGTGCGCACGACGCGCGACTCGGCGGGGCAGGTTTCCGCGGGATCGACGCAGGTCGCGGGCGCGGCCGATGAATCGGCGAAGGTCAGCGTGCAGGCTTCTTCGGCGATTGAAGAGGTAACTAGCACGATGCACGAAATGAGCATCAATGTGCAGAACGTGGTGAAGAACACGCAGGTGCAGGCTTCCAGCGTGGCGGAAACGTCAGCGTCGATCGATCAGATGGTCACGTCGATTCAGCG